>Ga0299912_10000283_pt1 | contig 46442 bp, 52 predicted proteins | sample RVTome_2_FD_207667 | JGI IMG/M metagenome (GOLD analysis project Ga0299912, IMG submission 207667) | Soil microbial communities from uranium-contaminated site in the Upper Colorado River Basin, Wyoming, United States - RVT95D214 (version 2) ... | reverse complement strand
TCTTTGCCCATAAAATTGTATCGGTCCCCGGGGATTAACCCGAGGACACGATCCCCTTCGCGCTAGACGCCCCAGTCTTCGTTATGATCTTCGCCATCAACCTCAGTAAACTCCGCATCGGAAATGTCAGCGTCTACGCTAGCGCGCGCTGGTGCCTTCCCGCGTGGCCGCCGCCTAGAGGCACCTGAATCCCGCGGCTTATCTTCGTCCTCGTAATCCTCACCGTTCAACCGAGCTTTGATTTCTTCATCACTGGGTAACTTCGCAAACGATTCCAAATCGTGCATCGCCTCCCGCCATGCGTCCATAACAGAAGCGTCATCAGAAATAGGCGTCGAGCGACGGGCCAGCCTCACTGCATAATCAGTATCGAACTTACCAACACCGGTCCGCTCGATAACGACATCTATCCCGTTTATAGGATGCGTAAAATCCCCGCCAGCATCCTCGTCCTGTCGCAGCGCGATCAACTCCTCGTGAATCGTCTTACCAAACGCGAGGACCATCGGCCCAGTTTCGGGCTCAGCCCTGTTGATGACGTTACAGAACACGCGCCGCTTGGGGAAAAACTCCTTAGAGCGCTCCTGGTCTTTACGATTAGACGACTTCCTAAGACGCTGCCATTCATCACACGCCGGACATCTAATTTGCAACACCAAGCGCGGGCAGGAGAATGCGAACGGCTTGTCGTCGTTCGGCGTCCGAATGTAATGCTGATAGGTCACGAAGAAAGGCGATTTCTTCTCGGGCAGTGGCGGCAAAATTCGAATGATATTCTTACCCACCTTCAGTTTCATAAAACTCGCACTGCCGGATTCGTGCGCCAGATCAAGCGCCTCCTGATTCGCAGTATCCAACTCGTAGGTTCCCCACTTCTGTAAATTGCTTCCTGGTTCCTTAGGCATAATAACTCCTGTGTATTTTCCTGATTTACCTGTGATTCTTGACGACTGCACCATGCAATCGCAAGCCAGTATACTACCCGATCGAACGCGATCCAACAGTAAGTTCGCGTACCGATGGGTCGGACATCATCTCTGCGCGAAGCTTCGCGCCGAGAGATCGCAAGACCTCCAACTTCGCGGTCACCGATTCAACGCGACATCTAAGAAGCTGCTTCTCAGCCTCCGTTTCTATTTCTTTAAGGTTCGCCGCTTGAACACGATCATCCACGGTCACATAAGCATCCAAGTCACCAACGGTCAACTTCTGCCCGTTTGCCGCGGCCTTCTCGCGTATCTCGATCAGTACACGCGCGCGCACAACTTCGGCACTGTTCTTCGCGAGAAGATAGTCTCGAAGCGCTGACGCATAATGCTCGTTCCAATAAGCGATATCAGATGGAGCTCGAATAAGTTCTTCGTCCAGTTGCTCGGGAAACAACGTAATACATTCCTTAAGATATTTAGGAACTTCTATATCACGGAGCAATACGGCCTCTTCTGGATTAACTTCAACAACGCGTGACATACAAACCTCTCTTTCGTTACTGATATTTTTGCATTGACCCCCAAGACTGCCCAACCTTAATCGACACTTCAAGGGGGACCACACCGCTGTCCCAACCCGTCATGATCTTTGGGACGTGGTAAACAACCTCATCAACCGCGGAGTCCTCGACTTCAAAAATGATGTCGTCGTGAACCGCGAGAACGACTTTAGCCGGTGGCTCATCGTCCTCAATCCATTGCACGCATGACGCAATCGACGCCACACAATACTCGCTACTCGTATTCTTACTAATAACACCCTCTGAATCAAAGCGATGGCCAGAATGCTTAACAGCTAACGTCCACGTCGTCTCTTTCATTCGACTCGCTCTCTTAGATACCAACTCGCTAGCAGCATACAATCGAATTGGAACTGCAATCTTTTTACACATCTCGTAAAGCTTATAGACGCTAGTGGACCCACCCTTCCTAAAACGAGATATTAAAACCTGATCGCTTGAAGACCATACGACACGTTCTCGTACAGAAAGCTCGCGCAAAAACTCCTCAACAACAAAACGAGGGGCGCAGTCGCGCACAACGATTTTCTCTCGTTTATACCCGTAATCCAAAGCCTCTCGCAATTGACCCCCATTAAAATCAAGTCTGAATGATCCATCATTCAACTCACGATACACACTTTCAACACAGCAAGTACGCGCCAAGATCTGTGTCTCGCGCAGCAAACCCCCTTGACAAAGATGCAAACAAGGCCCTGTCTTTTCCGCAACACCGATGGTTCCATCAGAATCTAATAAGCCTAATAGATATGACCTCCTAGCTTTCAACGAAAGGGACCACACAACAGTAGGCGTATATTTTGTATGGGAGTTCGCGCCCCAAGGATAACCAAGCGCGACCCAGGATTCGCGCAAAGCAGGGCTGCAAATCGTAACCGTTATTTTGTTTTTGAACACACGAGGTTTTTGATGAACATATCCACACGAATACGCCCATACAACAAAACGATTGGCGCTCTCTTCTTTAGACGCACGTCCCTTACGATTACCAAATGTAACAGCCAGCGCGTTTCGTCCGCGGCTCGTACAAGTATAACCATTCCCAATCGCGTATCCCAACCAATATGCAAGTTCGGTATCGCACCCATTCGAGCTAAACTCGATAGGTTGTGCCAATGACAGACATATTAGATCACCCTCCCTAAGATCTTTATATGCTCTAAATTCGTACTCGTTCTCACCGACAACAAGAACCGAATGCCTAGTATCGCAATGAAACATTTGCCCGTTCGCCAACGCAATAATGCTCAACTGCCATTCGCCACGATTCAATTTCTCGTATTCAGCAAATTCGTGCCCAGTCCACACACGTCCTTGATCGGGCGCATCCGCAATTTTAAGAATTCCCCGGTCAGTGGTTATGCGCGTATAACCCGGAATACAGCCTTGAATGGGTGTGTTCAGCGCCGCACGTTCGGCATTAGAACGCGTCTCGTCGTCGGCGTCTGCAATACCCCATAACGGCCTACGCCGTGCCTGTTCACCTTCCCACCACGTATACACATAACCTGTTTTACGCGCGATCTCGATTTGCTCTTGGCACCACTCCGCAAACCGTGAGAACCGTCCTGTAATCGCGGTCAGAATTTTTGCGGCCTGCGCCTTGCTGCAACCTATTCGTTTAGCAAGACTCTTGGCGGCCATTCCATACAAAACCCCGAAGTTAACGGTTTTACTTTGATCGCGATGAATTGGCAGTAGCTGATCCACCCTAAGTCCCCAAGCGACATCGGCAATCAGTTCCGCCGTACGCTGATGGTAATCCAAACCAGCAGCCCAAATAGCAAGCATCTCGGGGTCACCGGACATCATCGAAGCGATACGCAATTCAAGTTGGCTATAATCAAATGACACCAATTTGTGGTGCGGATTCGCCACAAACAAATCCCGCGCCATTTTGGATTCAGGATCGCGAGGCCTGGCTATATTTTGTAAATTCGGAGCAGAGCAATTGTGTACGCAAATTCCTCCCGCAAAATAATTATGCGTACCGTCAATTTCAAGGTCGTAGACGAGTGCCGATCTATTTAAAAATTCTATTGATTCAACAATGTGATTATTTCCTAAGCGTACTGACCGCGCAAACGCGGCCGCGCGTAAAATTGAATCTCGCCGCTTGCGCCGACTACGCAATTTTATTTCTTCGCAATCAAATCCAAGCAAGGTCAGATGCTTTCTAAACGTCGCAAAATCCCACCCTGCCGATCGCGCAGCCAAGGAAATCGACCATCTATTGGCACGCAATAAAAAAAGCGCCGTCGCTTTCGTTAACCTTTTCCAACGAGCATTCTCCTCACCGCGCAAATATCTAATACGCCCAAGACGATGACGTTCGCGCATCACTTCGGAGCGGCGAACGCGCAATCCTTCGGGAATACTATTCGCGTGTAAAGTTAAATGCGCAATAGCATCCATTCCAACAATATTATGTGGAACGTTATTCAACTTATTACCATCAACATGATGGCAATGTTCGAAGGGCCCTCCACGCAAAAATTCACCTATGCGGCAATGTTCCCTAATGGCGTGCTTTACGCCCGTAAAATATAAACGCGCGTAACCGCTATTCGTCACATTCCGCGTAACGGCGCTAATTCGATCACCACACTTTAGGTCAGCCGCGCGCACATACGTACCATTCATCATCCTAACGCGATGATCGGGTGTTAGGTCTAAAAACCCGCGCGAATAACCCCCCTGCCCCCTCCAATGCACGCGTGCGATCCGCCGCGCGCCGTTCGCAAATACGCGAACAACGCGCCGAAGTGTTGGCGTGCCGTCTATGGAATATGTCCACACCCAATCGCCCACACTAACTTGTTCAATTGGAACCCCTGCGGGAATAGCGGCCACATCGCGCAACACTTCAATCGGTGTTCCCTTTGCGATACAGCTCGTTCTGCCAGTACGCGCACCATCAATATTGATAGATGGGTGTATACGCCCATCGGGACTAATATGCTCCTGCAAACCACGGGCAAAACCGAGAAGTTTATCGAGACGCCTGTACTCGATAAGCGCATCAACCACTGGATGAGATCCCGCCAATTCCTTCAACGAATCCTGATCGGTCGAGGACGCGCCAGAAACCAGCAGCTTGACGGGCTTCAAGTGAAGCTGGCCAAATAACAGGTTCAATACACTTTGAGAACTACGAGGATTAAAATTAGGGTAGCCATTAAACTTAAGCGCCGCGGAGGAAGCTGCTATCTCTAAACGCCTAATGAAAAGCTCGACGCTATCGCGGCTTACGGGCATCCCCCATTCCTCTACGCGCTGTATTGCGTAGCTCGCGCCACGCACCACCTTCGTCCAAATACGCTTTACGGGAGGTGTCTCTTCAAGCCGATCCCCTAGCAAAACGCCAAGCCTCGCAGTCGAGACAGCATCGCGTGCGTTGTACCGAAGAAGTATTTTGCGGGCAAGCAATCCAAAAGCATAGCGCTTCGGTTCAACATCTACACGTTTACACGCGGCAAGGATCACGGGATTCTCAAACGGAAACAGCAATGATTTACGGCAAGCCACACGCGCCTTAACGATCTGACGAACCGCCACGATCAATGCGTCTTCGGCCTCCTTTTTCATTCCGCCCATACCAACAAGCTCGCACATCACCTCGAGCGATGCATCCGCGTCGGCATCTAAAAGCTTGCGGCATAAACGCGTATCCCAAAAATGGTTTCTTAGAGTAACGTGGTATTCGCAAGCAACTGAATGAGCATCGTACTTAAGATTGCTACCAATCTTTTTAACACGATCGTCCTTTAGAAGATCGAGCAACGGCGCAACAAGCTCCTTGTCTCGTAGCGCGCGCGAATCCCATGCGTAAGAATGGTCGGAACCTCGCGCGCAACAGGCCATGCTAATATTTCTAAAATCGGGATGATACTGAACCCCAATTGTTTCGCAGTCGAAAGATAACCATTCCGCAGCGCGCAAGTCAGAGGCGGCCGCGCACGCGTCGGCATACGTCTCAATAACACTAACGACGCCACCCCATGGGGGCTGCGTGAGAGGCGCACCCGATAATGCTACTTTCAAGTCCTCTTCGAAACTGATCCTGATAAATCTATTCCTAAGCGCGTTAACGGGATTAATGAGTTCAAATACCGGAATAGGCATTCCTGAAATGGGATCGATATCTGTGTTGTACAGCCACCCGTAACCTCGCCGCACAGACTGAAGTGGAAGAGTACGCCCGAGCACCCCGTATATCGCGCGACCCCCCATTGCCACGATCACCGTGGGCTTGACCTCTCGAATCGTTGCCGCGAGATACCCGCGACACGAGTCAACCATCGCAGTACTCGTTGGGCGTTCCCCAGGAAAACAGCGAAGTGCATTGTCATACGCCACAGGACCGGACCACCATCGCGCCACTAACTTTCTCAGGTATTTTCCTGTTGGCCCGCTAAATGGAATACCCGTACGATCTTCCTCAGCTCCCGGGTAATCTCCAACGAGGAGCACCCCGCCAGAATCTCCCTCGGCACGCATACACGAAGACCGCACCCGCTCGTGTAGATTACAAAGAGTACATTGAGAAGAAACACACAAGGGCGCGGTCTTTTCCACAACCTCCAAAGGCGCGGAATCGTATAGGCGCAATAACTCCATTTATGCGGGGATACCAAGAGCAGAAGCGGTGCGCTTAATGCGCTCGGCAAGATTTCCAACTCGAGATAGAATTGGTAGTTCGGCTTGCAGACCAACAGCGGCGTCGGCAATAGCAGAACCAGTCGCCAACCCAGAATCCTGAAGGATGGTCACCACATCCCTCAAACTTTTCGCGCCCGAAAGAGCTGTCACGAGTGATTTATCATTCGAGCCACTTGAAGTGCTTTTAGCGGCAGCAACCTCATCACCCGCGGTTTCTTCAACCGAAGCCTTCCTCGACTTGGGCTGCTGCGCGGGCGGCTTCTCGACCGCCTTAGGTTCCGCTTTCTCCGCGGGTACAGCCGAAGTTACCGGGGCTTCTTGCGATTCTGCGTCCACCGTCATGACATCATCGGCCAGCGAACTTTTGACAGGCTTAGATGCCGGAACCTTTTGCGGAGAAACTTTAGATGCCTGCGGTTTATGCGATTCATACTTATCCGGTTCGGCCTGCTTGGCGTTCGACGTAGATGCGGCGGGAGTCCTCTGCCGCACGGGTGAAGGTGCCTGATCAACAGAAACTTCCTCCACACCCTCCCCCAAACCTGTGAAAACAACGCCCATCGCATGCAGGTCCTCGCCACCTGGTTGCTGCGCGATAACTTCTCCGCTGCTTAAAAACCCCAACAAGTCATTCGCCTCACGAAGGGTTACCCCGTGTATATGCAACCCATCCTCGTCGAACGATACATGTCGCATCGCGCCACGTATATCAGCCTCACCATCGTATCCGTATAGTTTGAATAAAGCCATCTTGCCTCCTGTCCCGTTGTTCAATCTTCCCAAAGATCTAATTTCTTCGCGATCCATTTTGTGATTATTAAATTACCTTCGTGCCCTTTTTCGAACACCTCGCTGTCGTCGTGGACCATACTCGAGGGCACCCAGTAGTCATCACCATCGATCGAAACCAGAATAGCCACGTCGGTCGCGTGCTTGCACTTCGCGTCCTCGAATATCACCGCGTTGGAATCTTTTTCGTATTCTTGACCTTGAGCCATAGCCACCTAGTTATGCGATCACTCCGGAAATGAGCAGATTTAAATCTTCTCTGGATAAATTTCCCGGGTCTGTTTTTGGCGAAAGCCTAACGAAAGCCGCACGCTTGCCCGCCAATTTCAACCGCATAGAAAGCGCCTCACCCTCTTCCCAAGCATCACCGTCCAACGCGACAACTATCGGCCGAGTTGTCTCACAAAGAATCTCGTACTGCGCGCGCGTTGGTTTCCCTAAGCACGCAACCGCGTGCGGCCAATGGGGCAACGCATCAAAAACACCCTCGACCACGATCAGAGGAATATCCGTCTTTGCATGAATCGCGCCCCCATTGAAAAGTAAAAACCCCCGCTGCATTCCTCGCGGGTACAAGTACTTCAAATTCGATCCCGAACCGAGCGCTCTGCCAGACCAACCCAACCACGTTACGCCGTCGCCACCCGCGATTGGCACAATGATTCGGTGGGCTGCTTTCCCAGCCAACGTTGCGCCTATTCCTACAGCCCTACAGATTGATTTCGACACACGCCTCCGAGACAGATATTTACGAGCGGGTGCGAACGATAGCGCTGTGAGTCCGGGCTCGCAAGACAATTCACAAAAGCCTTCTGGCGGCCCGAGATCAGCAGGTTTTTCTGTCTCCTGGGTGACATCCCACTGACTCCGCGCAATGACGTGTTCGAATCCGGTAGGTGCCGAAGAAAGATGCCCAACGACATGGCATCTGAAACAGTGGTAAACCCATTCGCCCTCCAAGATCGAAAACGACCTGTGACGATCTGGCTTGCCAATACGAGCAGCACAAAACGGGCACGGCGCCCGATACCAACCGGTCGAGGACCGTACAGCGCCAACAAACGCGGTGAGCGCAAGTTCCTGATCAGAACGGGACGACATCGAAATACCCATCCTCTCGCACAACCGGTGCAATTCTTCCGCAAGCGAAATCATGAGGGAGCGGCCCTATGCTCGCGCCTGTCTTCCCCATCCTATTCTTTGCTAGATAATATAAAAGAAGCTCGCCGTCATTTCTCGGTGTGATCGTCAACACCACATCGGCCACACGAACCTTCTCCATCGAATCCGCTACCTGGTCTAACTCGATTCTCTTTCGCGCGCCTTTCTCCGAACGCCTGGGCTGCGAAGCGGTCCACACCCACTTATCATTTTCCACCGCGTAGTAGCGTAAACCCTCGTATACCACACCACCCGCCACGTACGAAGACTCATCCTTTCCCGTACCAAGTTTATCTGCGTAGTCTACGATAAGCAACTCTATCGAATCCCCAATCTCGTCTTCCACCCGCTTTATCCAAGCTGTTAGGTCGCCCACCGTTGTCGCCTTAGGCGCAAACTCTTTAACTACGCACAACCCTAAATGCGGCGAAAGTATTTCCATTCGCCGTTGAGCCTCATCGAGAAACCCATCCAAAAGATCGTTGATCGGAAGCCCGAGAAGGTTCGCTTTGATGCGCGCCAAAATAATAGGCTCCGGAAGCTCGAGCGTAGCAACCGCAGTTCGAATTCCATTCCGACTCGCGGCACCGGCAAGATGCGAAAGAAAAATAGATTTTCCCCCGGCAGGAGGTGCCATCACAACACCCAATGCCTTACGCCACAACCCTCCTTCCAACAACGTATCGATTTCGGGCACGTCCATCGGCAAGCGAGCTAAACCGTGTAAACGCCTAATCGACTCGAAGGAACCCGCTCCAACGCGAATGCCAGTGTCGAAAAGCGCGGTACCCAAACGCTCAACCCGACCAAGCTGCTCGACAGCCTTCTTCAAATCCTGCTGCTTACCAAAAGCATCCATCGCGGAATACAATGCAGTCTTCTCGCCGCGCCTCCTAAGCGTAGGAACCATTTCGTTGATCACCGCGGCCTCGTCGGGAAGACCAAAGTCGTCTGCTAAATCAAGTAGGTCGCTACACGCGTTGATCTGCTCTTGCGTTACCTGACCCGCATTCAACATACGGTGCAATCGCTGAACGACTAGTAAAGTCGAATCAGGACCCGATCCAACTTCAGAGGCAATCAATTGCGCGGCCTGAACGAGCAACTGCGCGCTGGCATCGCCCAAAGCCTCCGTCTCAATCCACGTGCCGATCCTCCCGAAAAGATTAGGCCGTTGGCATATCAGCGAAACGAGCGCCCGCTCGAAAGCGGGATCCAATCCGTAGGGCTCCACACCATTCTGTTTTTTCGGGGCTACCATAGCCATGCACCTTTCAGCGCAACGGCGTTAAGTCGCGTTTGTTCCTCCTCGGTCTCCTCAACGCACTTAGCGATCGCTCCTTCCCAACCATCAGGAAAATACTTACGTACGATTTTATCCACCGTATCCTGCTGCGGATTATCAAGCGCGAGCAACGCGGAACGCATAGCCGCGTGCTTGTAAATCAAATCTCGATGTGCGGGAGTGAAGCGCACATGCCCCGAATAAAACTCCGCATCGTATTCGGCATGAAACCAAGCGCGACGCTCATCAATACGACTGTCCAAAAACACCCACGAGAGCGGTGGGGTTGTCCCCCGCTTTTTCTTCTTGGCGTACTTCCTTCGTCGCGCGGGCTTTTTATTTTTCGGGCGGTCGCCGATATACCGGTTCCAAACGTCGAAGCTGAACGCGACCCAAGGTGCGGGCTCGATTTCATACTCAACAAGTTTTTCGGCGGCATGCACCAGTAGCTCATAGTTTGCTTTCACCGGATCCACCTGCACACCGGCGCGGGATTTTCTCGCGTAAAACGTTCTGCAATCCTCGCCGGTCAAATGCGTAAAGGCATCGATCCAGGTTCGAACGAGAAATCGAACGCGGCGATCTTGGGTCCACCGCTCACCGAACTGTGGAGGGCGCGGAACCTTAACCGGATTGATTATAGATAAACTAGGAAACGGCGGAACGTCTCGATATCGCCAAGCAGCTCGGCGCCCGCGACCCCCAAACCAATTCTCGGGAGCCGCGACATCTTCAGACAGTCGAAGAGAAACCGAACTCGGCATAGATTCGTGCGGCGCTAGCCGCGCGATGTTCTCAGGCTCGAGCGGCGCTAGCCGCTCGGGACTGTCTTCAAAAAAATTAAAATGATCGGCATGGCGAGCGTGCACTGCACGCTCGTCCAGGTCCGCGTTTTTTTTAATTTTTAAAAAAAACACGAAGTCGGTTAACCAATTAAACTTATTAAACTTAATATAATTATAATTACATATTAAATTATTAATTCTTAAAGCGCGGGCGCGCATGCGCGGGCGCGCGGACGCGCGCGCACGTACGCGTGTAATATATTCCCCCCTTAAGGGGGGAAATATATTCGATTCGTCGCCAGGCTCACTGTATATTTTCGGTGTGACTGGCCAGCCTATTTTTGCATATCGGACACACTTGCTTTCATAATGGACACACTTGCTTTCGAGGAGAGCGCTCGGCTCGTCCTGTTTTTCGTCGTAATGGACACACTTGCTCCGCTCATTTTGTTCCTGGCGAGCGCTCGGCTCGTGATTTTTCTCATAACGGACATACTTGCTTTCGAGTCGAGCGCTCTGTCTGTCTGCTTTTTCCCCATAACGGACATACTTGCTTTCGGCAAGAGCGCTCTGTTTGTTCCCGCCTTGCCTGGGATTCGCCCCTTTATCCCTCAATTTACCGTACCCATTTGGGGACGTTTCCGCTAGATTACCGGGTGTGAGTCTAGGGCCTCCCCAGCCATAAGCGCTATTCACCGAGGCGATCAGTTCCGGTGGAACTAGAGCGACTTCGTTGGATGAACCGACGTCGAGAGCGCAACGAATGATCCTAAGGCGGCGACCTTTACCGCCTGGACGCACAAGCAATTCATCCGAAAGAACGCCCAACTTTCGGAGGCGGATAAGGCCCGCCTTAACGTTGCGGAGTTTAATTCCGGTAGCCTCCGATAGCTCACCGGCCGTAGCGTTACAGCGCCCATGCGAATCGCGCAGTTCGCACAGCTTTTCCCAAACGTGGTAACTAGTCCCGAGCCATCTCTTAAACGAGATAAAAGGAACTGGAATTGAATCTAATTGCGAAGATGATTTCTCTACGGAGTCCAGCCTATGCGTCACGGTGTAAGCTCCTAAAGTAAAAACTCTACGATCTTTCTACCTCGACTGGCTACCTAAATTCAACTGGAGTTGATCCAACGTTTTGATTCGAAGAACTTCGTAGCCCTCCTTCTTGTACGCCTTTATCCTACCGGCAGAATGGTTTTCCATGACACGGTGACCGTAGTCGTAGAAGTCCCAGACCTGAAAAACACCATTCTTTCCTGCAGACATTCGCATGCCGCGCCCGATTCTTTGGATCGCCGCAATCACGCTTTTACCCGCTGTTGCAATGACAACAGAACGAAGCTCCGGTATGTCGACGCCTTCCTGAAAAATAACTGACGTGATTAAAACATCGATTTCCGCGCGCACGAGTCGCTCAACCGCAGCCCTGCGTTTCACTGATAAAGCCGCGCCCCAAATGAATTCCGCGTTTAGGCCGACACGTTTGAACCGATCAAGCAGGTGTTTTCCGTGCTTCAGCGATTTGACAAATACTAACGATGGCTTGTCTGCGATCTTCGCAATTTCCGTTATCAGTTCGTTCCGCTCTGTGTTCCGAATAACCGTTGAGCCGTAAATTGAAGTGTAGCGATCCGAAGTGCTCGTTCCAAACGTGTCGACGATACGGATATCTGGACGGGCGAGCACTCCTTGTTTGATCAGTGTGTTGGGCATCAAACGGTAGATGACAGGTCCAAGAGTCCCAATCGCCATGAGGCTTCTGCGATCGCCGCGCGATAACGGGGTTCCTGAAAGACCAATTCTCCAGTATGCGTTTTTGAATCGCATCGCGACGAGGGAGTAGTTTCTCGCGGGAAGAACGTGAGACTCGTCAACAATCATTCCTCCTGTTGTGTTTACCAGATCCGAAAACATCTGGACTTTAATATCTTTAGGATTCGTACGGCGTTGCTTTACAAGGGAGAGTAGCGTCTGGAAGGTCGCCACATTGAAACGATGGATTTTGAAAACCTTGTCGCCAATACATCCGGCGGGCTCTCCACTACGTTTCTCCCAACGCTCTGCGGCTTGCTGCAACAACGTTGCGCGATGCACGATGAATACCCATGGACACGGGTAGGCTAGCGCCATCGCGATTCCGACCTCCGTGTTGTGCGTAACCGTCAGATCCTCGAGCAGGAAACGGCCATCCCCATCGAGCGTAAACCCCGCGTACTCGCCCTCTCCGATTGGCGTGATGCTGAAGTTGTAATTCTTGTTAACGATCACGGGCGCAATCTTAGGAAACCCGGATCCTGTGGGAGGGTCGAATGAAACGTCTACGCTAAACAACTTGTAGTAATCATGCCCCGACTTTAACTTCATGAACTTGGTTAGAGGGGTATCAATGATTTTCCTCATCGGCCCCTTTGCGCCGATCAACGTGAGTACGTGAGCATCATTACAAACCCATGACAGCGGGTTTGAATTTCTGGGATCGATGCGAAACAAGGGGCCCGCGCCACGCGTCACTGATTGCACTGTTCTACCACAGGAATCGGGTCCCATTAGCATATCGCCCACGCGCAAGTCCTCGACAGCAACGAGGCTGCCATCGTACTTGATCACACGTGTTCCTATGCCAAGACATTTGCCGCCTCCGGTTGGAATCCAAAGAATCCCTCGTGTACGCTGCGAAGCGATTTTAGCCGCCTCCAGTTGGTAATCGCGCAGCCAACTGAGATCCGCATTAGGATCTCTCGCGATGGGCTTGACACGTTTATCTTCCTTTACAATCGGGAATCCTTTAGCCGCGGCCGTCTTTTCCACCATTGAAACGAAGCCGGTTGGAAAGGTCATCGCCGATCGATTAAACAGCCGAATCCGCTCGATCGTATATTGCCCCTTTGTCGGCCGGAAGAATTTACTTTCGAACGATAGATAGTCAAAGATCCAGTCGAACTCTTCGTCAGTGCATTCGACTGTCGTGAGTAGGTTAGACAGTTTTAAAATCATGGCGTACCCTTATTCTATGACGCCCGCGAGTATCCGATCGCGCAGAAGTTTGACCTCCGAGTAATACGCCGCGAGGGATTTTGCGACCACGTAAGAATACTGACCCACTCTTACCGCTTCGATTTTACCCTGCTTGATCATTCTATAAATCGTGGACATGTTCACGCCGGCGCGTTGCGCCGCGTCTGATGGCAGTAAATATCCATGCTGCAACAATAGTTCTTGCTGGCTCTCTCTCTTCGGAGGATCTACCAGTTTTGGTAAGACCACCCGCGTGTACTTACCCCTAGGTTTTCTCGTTTGTGCCATATTCACTTCTCCATTATTTGAGCGTTAGCTTGATCTTCATCTTTTATAATTCCGTCTAAAAACACAAATGCGCCCTTGTAATTCCCGAGCCTTACCGCAGCCGAAAATTCGGCGCGTACGCCATCGTCGCTAAGAACGTGTAGGTACTTCACCCGTCGATTTCTACTAATCTTATTAGGGCTCTTATCTGCGGTCTTATGCAGAAATGTGTCTACCCAGTTTGGTATCCAATAACCCTTAATTCCAACGCGTTCGTACATCTTATTTTTAAAATCAAGTCTGATGAAGTCTTCAATTAACGGGATGCCCGCATCCCGAACTAATCGGATCCAATTGCCATGACATACTTGCAACCCTTCTCGCCTGCGATTCCTGTGGATTACTGTTAGCTTGCAATAATCCGAACCAACGTGCGCGGGGTCTCGATAGCGTAGGTAGCATCGCGAGCACAGCATGAGTTGCATTTTAGGCTTCATGCGTTTTCCCACAGCGTTTGTAGCCGTCTATCCGTTCTAATCGCCTTTCGGACTTTTCTTGTGGCACGGTACACACGCCATAACGGAAACGAATGCTCGCGCGCGACCGCGCCCGCTGGCAGCCCATCGAGTAGAACCTTTCTGGCCACCTCCCCATCAGGTACCCGTTCGAACGCGTCTTGGATTAACAGACTGATGTCTAATGCCCAGCGAGCCGAGTGCAAAAGGAATTCTGGTGTGACTAGGTGTTGGATCCGATCGGTAAGTTCTGTTGACCTGGACACGTTCAATGCGCGAATGCTGTGTGTGCTCCCGATAACTGGCGCGTGTTCCTTCGTAGCATACCAGTACAGTCTACGGCGGATAGCGCCACGCGCGTAGTTTTGGAAATCACGGCTTGGATCACAACGTTTCCGTATCTCTAACACAACACACATGGCTTCCTGAAAATAATCCTCGTTGTCATTGGCATTGCCTCGATAGTGAAACGCGAAGCTACGTGCCATCCTTCGCGCCATCCGTTCGATTTGGATATCCATGTCTAGCCTCCAGTTTTTCTTTCTTGAGTATCCGTATTCGTTCCTCTGCCGAAATTCTGCTCGGGCGTTTGCCTAAGGTTACAACAGAAAGCAATGGCGCATCTAACGAATTATGCGTCCATGCGTACCTAACCCCGAGAGAATCCGCGACCAGTGTTGGATCGGGCCATACGCCAAGATCCGAAATTATTTCCCAAGGCTTCCGACTCTTATATCTTCTAGTAATGAGTAGCGTCCGTAACATCGGTTCGCGGTTCACCCAGGGTTTTACATTCATCACGATTCGTAGATAAAGTGTTGCGCCCAGCCGCCATTCTGCCAACATGGCGGGATCCACGTAGTCCTCAATCCGCAACGCGGGTCTTTTGTGGCGCGCTGTTTTGACGAACGACAGTTCCGTAAAAAGACCATCTTGATTGGCGGCCTCCAAACAACCAACCCCCGTCCGAATTACTTTCGAAATATTACTCCCGCGCATCCAGACGAACAAAGAAGAATCGTCGGGGCGGGGGGACCTCACGTATTCCACCGCGCGCCAACCGTAATCGACCACTTGTTGAACGCCCCGCACCCCCTTTTTATAGATAGGCGCGCGCCGAAGATTCCAGCAGCGCTCGGCTTTAAACACTGCGCACCTCCAATCGTTTATTGAGGTGCGCTACGATGCGCTTGCAGAGATTTACGACATTCTTGCGATGCTTTTCAGAAAGGACATGGCGCGTAACCGTACTCTGCGAGGAATTACAAGGAATACAAAATCCGTCTGCTTTGACTAGCGCGCTTTTTCCCCGCAAGGACGACGAGGATTCGAAACTTGGATTAATCAATTCGAAGTGTTTGCCTTCCAACTTTGCAAAATGAAACCAGTGAGATCCGTTTTTGGCATCAAGCGCAGACACCTCCGTTCCGCGGCTAGTGGTCATAATGTGTATGCACCCCGCAATGTCGCTTCCGAACACGCGCGCAATGCTTTTATTCAGCATATGATTTCTACGATCGGATAACGCGTCGGGATCTAACGTTGCCAATTGCTGTGTAAGGTAAAAAGGCTGCAACGACGAATCGCGTTTTAAACGGATGCCGATGGCATGAGAAACCATGACGCGCAAGGCATCCTCGTAAACCCCACGCAGCGTAGTTTGTTCGATCGGTATCGGAATGCATCGCGCCATCCCGCTCATTTCGGAAGGCGCGGTTGTCTTAATCGCGTGCCGGACGTAACTCGCGATCTCGGCACAGGTGGGTTCATCAAACCGTTTCGCCGCAGTTGTCGCATCGCGCTCGGCTGTACACGGTGCGCGGATATACCGTAGCTCGCCATCCTCCGTAAAAATCATGCGTAACATGTGAAACCCCCCGATCGCGAAACTACACGCGATTGGGAGACTTATGTCCAGCGCTGGTGTGCCGTTACGCATTAGCGCCCCGTGATTCCCGCGGCCTCCATCACCTTATTCAGTTGGGCTAATACGGGCCGCGCCTCTTTGTGCTTGAGGTGCCCAGCTTTCGCCATTCGACGCGCGGGGCCGAACGCCACATCTTTCGCGCCGGCCTTGACGATGTCGTGCAGAATCGTCCAGAGCACCCTCGCGCGCTCATCGCGTCTAGCTGCTTTGGGCGGAACGACCAACGCCGTGCACGCGGATAGAACAGCGTACGTGCGATCGAGTCGAAGCGGCTCGTGCTTGAACGTGATCTTGCCGTCGAGAAGCTCAACTGGATCAGGTAAATCGTGCTCCTTCAAGAAGGTGAGAAATTCCCCCGCGACATCCGTACCGACGAACGCGCCAACCAGTGAAATGCTTTCATCTTCTGTGAGATCGTGAATCGCGGATGCTGCCAGCGCGCGTGTTGCAAACTCCCACGACCTTCTGCTAGGCCAGGCACGCGAGGCATTCGGATCGTGTACGGGAGGCATCCTATGGAGTAGCTCCCCACGGCGCTTCACAAATGCGGCGACTTTGCCCTTGGCTACCGCAAACGATTCAGACCATCTAAAAAGCACACGCTCCTCCTCCTCTTCCGGGTTGATCGGCTCGAGCGTACCCGCGCCTAATCCATCCTCAGTCATTAGCCAATCGATCCAAGCTTCAACGTCGCCCGCATCAAATAGCATGTGACCCATGCGATTCGCTACTGGCACGGGCAGATCGTACCCCGCGGCGGCCTCTTCCGGTTTGTTGTACGCGGCAATCAAGCGCACGCCTGCGGGTAGAGTATAGCCACCGATGCGCCCTTCCAAAAATAGGCCCAACAGTGGCGGCTGAAGCGCCGGGGCTGCCGTTGTGAGCTCGTCCAGGAACACTACGCCGCGCCCATCTTGCTCGAAACGTTTGGTCCATTCTGGCGCGGGGTACGTAAGCACACCTTTATCCGGCACGGGAACAACTCCGAAGGCACCTTCGCCCCTTTCACCGGGCGAAAGCACCTCGCAATAAAATCCACAGGTCCTGGAGACTTGTAGAATCTGTGCCGTCTTTGATGTCCCGGGCGAAGCCTCGAATGCAAGCGGCAGACCCCAACCCCGATGTGTGGGTGTGAACCACACAGTCTTAATGATTTTTTGCATATCCATTTGTGACGTCCAGCCTTTCTGTTTAGAGCACGTGGTCAGTATAACCTACGGTTGCTAACGGTTGCAAGTAGAATAATACCAGGTTTTACTTCCAGGTCTTACTGATATCAACCGCCGCACGGAACCCGCCGAGCCGAATTGCGGCAAGGACATCTGCGCGATGAGATTCGTTTTTGTAAATCTGATCAACTAGATTCATAAGGACGGGAGGAAATTCAGTTGATCTGGGATCTTCGAGAAGATCGTTAAAAGTTAATTGGCCTATCTGAAGTGCCGTCCGGTACGAATCAAGAACCGTAGCTAACCAATCCCGAATCATATAACCGATTATGATGTTGGTGCCTGTATGATCGCGCCCACGTGCTGCAACCTTTAAAGAAATTAATTTAGGAATTGTAAGCACATCTTCCGGGATCAATACTTCGCGTACAACGTCAGAACCTAGATCTAAATTGATCCGCAGCGTACTTATCGCGCGCGATGAATACGCAGTCCAACCGGTAGCCATAAGTTCGCGAACGTTCTGCCGCGCTTTGCAACCGGGGCTGCGCTGATGTTCTTCTAATGAAAATAACGCGGATAACTTTTTACCACAAGCGGGGCATACGACTGCCGGGTAATGAGGAAACGATCTCGTAACTCTCATCGAGTGCCTTTCGATCCTTCGAATGCTTGGGATTCAACGAGTACTGCTGCCGTATACGACAACAAGATTTCTCCTCCTGTTGCCGTAATCATTCGATCTAATTCCTTGAACTCCTCTAGCGCAACGATAACGGGAAACGTTGCGAGCATGTTTTTTATGTGCACGATCGAATAGATCACACCCTTCCCTTTTTCAGTTGCTGCTAAGGTCGGCGCAGCTTTCGGCGCGCGAAGCGACTCGATAGAAATATCACCTTCTAACGAACACACCCTGAGAAACGTAACTCGAATAGTTTCTAGGATATCTTTCCCGTCGATTCCCAATCCTCCCATCTCTAAAATCCGGTGTAAAATCGTGTTTGTCTGAAGGACTAACTTATTGATAGACAGCCAATACTCTTCACGTGTATTAATTCCTGGAGGGGAAGTAACGTCTTTTATCAGTTCAACCAATGAGACTCGCTTGCGTTTCCTTGCAGTCATTATCGACCTCCACAAACGATCCCCAGGATAGCGCAACGTTCGCATTACCATGCGGCCAAGGTTTTCGACATTTCTCGCCAATCAAAACCCAAATCGTGTCGACGCCAACTGGCGGATTTAGCGGGGCGGGCCCGTAGCCATCGGTCATGAATACGACGATCTTCGGCCGCTCGTGTATTGGGAGCTTGCCGAGCTCCTCGAATCCAGGCGCAAAGTCTGTACCCCCGCCGCCAACGAGTTTGTTCGCTAACTCACGTGCCGTTCGAACCTTCGAAACCGTGTGAACCTTGGCGTCCAACGAAAAGAAAGCGATTTCGGATCCAATCGCTTTCATTACACCCTCGCTTTCGGACACCGCGCGCAGTAAATCCCCTTTGCTCATGGATCCACTTGTGTCGACCATGATTGCGACGCGGGGAACCGGTGCGAAGTAGGCGGGAAGTACGGCGTGGCCATTACCGTACCCAAGCCCCGCCTGTCTTCGCGATGGTTTGTGGTAACTCATATCCACCGCACCCGCGCGTCGTGCCACGAAATTCCTGCAAAGCCTGGCGAGCTTCGTGCGCCAATCGATTTTAGGCGGAAGCAATTGTTCATTGGACCAACGCGCCCAGTTGGCGGGAACCGTTCCGCGACTTTTCTCTTCTATGTCGCGAATAGCTTCAGCGGTTTGTCGGCGAATACCACTCATTTCACTTTTCGATCGTCCGCCTCCAACCTCCTTTCGCGATTCTTCCTCGCCCGGAAGCGCGCGCCCGCCACACGAACCACACCATCCCTGCCCGACCGCAGGCTTGTCGCAGCTTCCCGTGCCGGCAGAACTTCCGGAACCATCGGAAGGGGAAGAACCCCCGCCTGTTTCGTCTGACGTTTCCGCGGAATCCCTATCGCCTGATTCCTGTCCATTTCCATTCTCTGGGTTTTCTTCTGATTCGGCGGAACCGCCGCCGCCAATGCCATCAGATTCGGAAGAATCCCCTTCGCCTGATCCACCCTTCTGAGATGAGGGGAATTTAATAATTCGAATCGAGGCGTAGTATTCCTCTGCAGTTAACCCCCGCGGAAGTCCGAAATGTTCCGGTACGCATGGTTGCCCTGGAAGTGTCCACTCCGCACTTTGAAGATCATCATTAATTTCAGCGTCGCAATTATGAACTAATAGTGAATTAGCAACATAAACATGATCAGGTGTATTCACCAAATTATAAACAGCACCTTTAAACTCTTTTTTAACTACACGTTTAATTGGATACCAAACACCCTCGTCGTTAGATTTCCATCGACCGTGGCGCGCTTTTACCTCATGCCCCTTCATTATACGGGTTGAATAACTTACACCATCTAAATTATAAGCGATCCTATACAGCTTAAGATTTTTATGTGTAAATGATGCGCCTATTTGTCTAGGACCTTTAGTCATGATCGATCGATGCGCCCCAATACCATCTTGTGCAAGAAGGAGGATCACGCCATTAGCCAACGCAGATGAAACCGTGCTTATTATTCCCCATCGTTTTTTACCTTGAATTCTTACACACCCATCTCCCATGAGTAATCCGCTAAGAAATGCGGATCGAATATCTTTATCGGGATGGTGTAAAATGAAATTCGGAACACGTTTATTATGCGCGCCCGAACCGCAATTAAATTTAAGCCACCTTCCAAACACTACGCTACCAAGTGTAACGCTTACGCTATTGTCACGAACGCTTTGTGAAGAATGGTAGCCTAGCGTAGAAGCAATAGATTTTACGCGTTCGATGATCTGAAGTTCATGTGCACCCAACGAAAATTGAACTGGAGGGCTTGCACTTCCTTCTGCAACCCATAAACCGATCAACCACGCGAGGTCGGGGGTAATATCTAATGTTTTAATCGCACGGTTTCCGAACGTGGCGCGCCCTTTTGAATCGTGTCCTTTTTGTATGAAAGGCTGCAAATCAATCGAGTTCGCGTCTATTTTCCGTAAACACGGCACGAGCACATAATCGCCAACACGTAATTCTGCAATTTCGCGCCAAACCGCATCACGTAAAATAACAGGATTAATCCCAACTTTGTGTTTTCTAATACGTGCGCGCAGCGGGTGTTCCGGCGTTGCCGCGAGTGATCCTACTTGTGTGAATATTTCAATAAGTTCCCCAGAAAATTCGCGCGCTGTATTACGCGCGGTTTTGATTTGTTCCCCGTTTTCGAGCAGTACATCTCCAGGAAAACACGAAAGATTCCAAGGTTTCGGATAAGCGCCAATAGCAGCCCCTCGAATATTATGTTCCCGCAAAACGTGTGTGACCTCATGGATAACCGCCGCCGCGATCTCAGGTACGGTCCATCGTTCGATCGCAGCGGGATCGACATGCATGATCCCATCGTAGGTTACGCCGAGCGTCCCCAAACCCTGCGCGGGTTTAGGAATCAGAGAGAACAACGCCACGCGCATCCAAGGCCACTTCATGATTGCCATCAAGCGCGCCGCCGCCAATTTGTCCTGCCAACTTAATGTCTCGCCAGCCATACCCAACCTCCAATTTGCAATCGTAAACTAAGACCCATCCGGCGAAAGTAAAAGCACCGCACTAGCAATATCCGCGTCGAGCGCATCTATCTTTTCCTGTAAACCGGGTACTGCTCGTTCAAACAACTTTTCGTAGTGTTGCACCTTTGCCCGTACGTCTCGAGATCGCATTGCGCGAGAGCGCAGCGCACGCGCGCCCAGCGCTCCGTCATCCGCCCTAGAAAGCTCTTCGGCCATTGAAGCTATCTCCGATTCGGCCTCTACTTGCAGCGCCGCCAGTACGGCGAATATCGCCTCCTCCGCGCGTACCGCTGGGATGTGGAAGATCGTCGACAACGACGCCTCTTCGATTGCGTCACAGAACGCGTGCCATTGCTCTACACAATCCGATGGGATGAAATAAACACCGCCCGTATCACGAAGGCTCACAGATTTACACAGTACTGCTAATTTACCCCACAACCACTTGCCCCCGATTATTCGAGAAGAAAGCGTTCCGCGATATTCCTCAAAAAGCGCCCGAATGGATTTTGCTTTCGGATGGTCTTTTGGTTCGACAACCGCTTTCGAAACAGACTGACCGGCATCGGATTTGTCGTACGTGATGTAGGCGCGTAGCATGCCATCCGTATCGTATTTCAAGTCTTGTCCATCGGCAGTTTCCGTGACGAGCGCGTAACCAGCGACACCTTGTAGAGGGCGAACCAGCACACGGAAATTGCCCTTGGACTCCAGGCATGCACGCTTGAGCGCATACTCATCCGTAGGTGGATCCGGCAGCAATGCCGGATCAAGCCCACGTGCCTCCCAAACCTCACGAAGTTTATCGACGTCGACATCACCGCTTAAACGGCAATACGTGATCTCACCAGCAGAGTTGACATCAGAAACAGCGAAGATACCAGGTTTCATCGTGTCCAGCCTTTCTTTGCATTCGCAACCGTTACCAAGAGTATGCGATTAGCCGAAACTGTAATCAAGCGTTTTGGGCGGAGCGCTCCGTTTATTCGTGTACGGCCGTGCAATAAATTACACAATCGGAGAAGAATTACATAACTTAATGGAATGCCAGATGAATCCCAAGAGCCGCTAACTGACGAAAACGTCGAATTATACAATCGCCTCGCAACCGCGTTGTTAGTTTCAATGGAAGAAAATAACATCGACGCAAAAGCCGCGCTGTACACATTGACTTTCGCCTCTATTCACCTTGCAAATAAAAGTGGAATTCGCATGAAAACGATATCCGCCCGAATTTTAGAATACTACAAAGAGCGTATGCTGTGAAAAAGCAAAAAAAGAAGAATCCTAAAAACGTGTTGCTGGGGAGACGCTCGCGAAACAAAGGGAAGGTTTGGGAGCGCCTTGTCGCACGCGACCTGCGTGAGTTTTGGGGCGATTCCGTTTACCGCGGACATCAGGACGCACGCGGAGGCGCGGCTGCGGGTGAAGGTGCGGATATCGAAGGGACATCTTTTTACGTCGAGTGCCGACACGAGAAGACCTACGATTGGAGAAAGCATCTTCGGGAGACGCTTGCGAAACGCACGGAGCGCAACGACACGAGACCGGTCCTTCTCGTGGCAAAGGAGGACCTGAAACCAGCCGGATGGAAAGTGGGATCCCCAGGCACACCTCCTATCGTAGTAATGCTTTACGACGAACTACTGATATTACTCGATGAATTGCAGGCGTTTCGTAACGAACGAGAGGCAGCGGAATGCGTAACCCAAAAATCATAGAAGTTATTTTCGAAGGCGTACTCAGTCAAGAACCGGGTTTAACAGAGGAAATCTGGGCTATCCCAATAACTGCAAAACCAACCAAAGGCGCTATCGAATGGTTCAACGAGATCATCAAGGATGCGCGGTTTGAGGTGCATATTCATTCGCCGAGATTCATGCGTTCTGAGGGAATCGCAGCCGTCCACGCGTGGATGCTAAGCCACGGAGCGGGCGTTGACCGCAACGCAACATACACACTATCGATCTACAAACCCAAGGCAAGTGTAACCATCGATAGCCGCGCATTCCGATTCAACGGACGCTGGCCTGGCGCCGCCGAACTTTGGAGCTTTGAACCATCATCGCGTGTTGACGGCTTTCCATCTGCGTTAGACATTGTAGAGAGTAATCTGAAATCGTTCGCCGGCGTCGACGCGGAGGAAGCCCAAAACATCTGGGAGCGTGACTGCATTTGCAACTCTTGCCTGCATGCAGAAGTCTGCGCGCTCGAGAGCACACAGAAAAGTATGGGGCTCTGCGCCATAATTAAACGCTGCGCGCAGTATATACCGATAAACTGGGACGGGACATCTAACGATTCCGGGTGATATACTTGGACATCGTTGATGCGCTGTGCGTGCAGTACTTCCCCCCCGCACGCCGCGCGTCAGCGATCTTGATCTAACGTCTCGAGCTCGAGCCAGCTTTTGCTTTCCCCGTGAAGGCAATCCGATTGAGCGTAGGCTGCGCGCTCATGCTCAGCGCCACGGTACATTCGCTTCGGGCCGTAGCGCAATAGCGCAGCCAGGTAGTGCACCAAGATCCAAAGAATACCAGACGTCCAAAGACAGAACGCCAAGAGCGCATCGCCTGTTACGAACAGCACTGCGATTCCCACAAGAAACGATTTGAACATTTCGTCGGCCATTTGCCGCGTGTGAACTTTTTCATGAGCGATCACACGACGTGCTTCCGTGTTGCCATGCACGAACGCTGCGGGATGGTACACAACCGCCGTACCAATCGTTGTTGAGTAATGCCAGAAACGAAGGACCCACCGCCTCCATTTTGCTGTAAGAATTATTCCGTCCCATTTCAGGTCTCGAACGAAACGCGCGCAAAACAGGATCCCAATCGCTAGCCACGATAGAAGCACAAGTGGCAATGCGATAACGAACAGGATGAGCTTCATGTGGCCTCTTACTTGAAGTTAACGATCAGCGCCATTCCAACGGCACCTACGATAATTCCCCCCAACAACCAAATGATCGGCTGCCCCGAGAACAACCCGTCTTCGTCTTCTTCCGCTTCACGTTGCGCAGCAACCGCCTTATCGAGCACGCCCGTAACGGTCTCCGCGATCTTTTTACTGTCTGCCGACGCATGCAATAGCAACGCGATGCGCTCGTCTTTCAACTGCAAGCGCTCGTCGATGAGGCGAATTTCCTGTCGTGCAATTTGCAGTTCCTCGACATCGGCTTGGGCCTTCTTGGCCATTTCGAGGGGCATCCAAATACCAAGCGCACCATCGTAATCTAACGTGATCGCCGAAGCGCTCCTCGCGACGGGCTCATCGTTTTTTGGCGCCGCGGCAAGAGCCGTCGAAACTTGCAGACGAAAAACACAGAGGAGTGCAAGGCTAACGATACAACTCGTTAAAGCGTTGTGCGATTTCGGTTGGCGATCTTCCTTTGACATCTTCTCTTACCTCCACTGCTTTCTTTTGCGCATCGATAATCTTGGCAGCGAGCGCTTCATCTTTCTTCGCGAGGACCCGTTCGTCTTTAAGCGCCTCGTCACGTTTGGTTTCCAAGCGCGCGACTTGCCCAAGAGCTTGCTGAACCTTCACAGAGTCCTTAAACTTATTAACCTTTCGGTCGTACGTGCCCCACGCAATCCAACCCACCAGAACCGCAACGATTCCTCCGAGCACGATCTCGACGTGCGTCACGATCCACGTCCACACCTTACTCATCGCCATCTCGTTTTAGCGAGGGTAATGAAGGGCTTGTTGGCGTATCCTCTACAGCCTCAAGATCGATACCTCGTTTTTTAGCCAGGCTTTTGACAACTGCAAAAGCCCATGTCGAAACAAGACCCGCAAATGCAAAGTAGAAAACCTTCGCGGCGATAGTTTCGACACCAGCAGATACGGGAACGCCGGGAATAAAACCCAACCCCATACCGAATATCACGGGATGCAAAGGAAGCGACTTGCGCCCCCACCAAATGAGTTCGCCAAGCACATGCTTTTTCGTTTTATACTTAACAACGTTCTCTTGTGTGAATACGGTCCCTTTTAGGACCTGTGTAAGAACGGCGAAGAAGAGCATCGCAGCCAAAAACGGCCAGTGTGAAAGAGCCAGTTCCATTACAAACCTCCCGGTGAAATTTCTGTAGTTAAATAATTAAACTTTGCAGGACAATTAAATAACACACCATATCTATTAACTAATATTAATTACTAATTAGCTTAAACTCTTGAAATGACTTATTAAATCGCAGCCGCGCGCTTATAACATAATCATTATTAGTGTGGCCGTCACTACCCGCACGTATTTGCGCGAAAACCGATACATTTGCATTAGATCCAGATAACGAAAATGACGCTGTAATCGTCTGCGCATCAGATGTTCCATCGTCGTATACATTTTCTACCAATGGGCTGATATAACCGGTCCCGTATGTATGCTGATAAACCCCTACACGTATACGATCAGATCCAGAACGAGCAGCACCCGGATTAACATACACATCTAAATAAGCTGTAACCGCAATCCCAAACGGTACAGGAATTGGTATTGTTAAAAATCCAAAGTAAACCCTGCTTTCCCAGCTTCCCGCCGAATATATATATACCCAATCCGGAAGACCTGTCGTTAGATTGCTATCCGAAATTGCATTCGGCAACGCTAACGAAAAATCACCCGCTCTTACAGCCCCGTAGCGAAAAAGCCCCGCATTCCCACCATCATCGATCGTTGCACCGTTCGCATTAATTTTAAACCAATTATCACTCCACGCCGCATCGACCCACGGAGAACTACCATCATGTTGTTGAAGATTAAATTCACCCGCAGCAATACGCAGTGCAAGCGCAGATGTAACCCCCGTATCGAAAACCCAGTTATGTGAAGTAGTCCACTGCGCCCCAAGCGTAATAATAAAACCATCGAGATATGCGTAACATCTTATATTCCCCGTGCCCGAAGAGTTCGAACCGAACTGCGCAAGGCAAAGCATATCTGTGGGCAAATCCGTATTGAAATTGGTGGCGAGCGCGAGCCGCGGCGTTGCGTAAGCTGTTGGATGCACCATCGTAATAAGCGATGCAACTCCAAGCGCTAACACTCCGTTTGCGTTTAAACCCGCGGAAAATGTGTTATCACCAGTAAAAATATTATTTGCACCTGTAAATCCATTAACGGTGTCCAGTATATCTTGCAGAGCTTCTTGCATACTTTTCGCGCGAACCGCTGTTGGAGACCCCGTAAGATCGTAAGGGTACTCCGCGCGAGTCTGGTCAATATCCGCATTAAGAATCTGAGTCATGCCGTAATCAATCAGCACGTCGCCAATTAAAATCTGGTCGCCGCGAAGGCCCGGCTTTACCGCAGTGCCGGTTGGCGCTTCGACGCCCTGCACGACGTTGATCTTAAACGACTCGGCGCGATTGAAAAACACGGTGTTCCCGTAGCCATCTGTACGGGGATCCGTAAGCAGCCGCTCAAACTCAGCAAAAACCGCTAACCACTTTTCATTACCCGACGTTGTGACGGCAGTAGCCGATCCATTCTCGTCGAGAGTGGTGTCGATAACTTGAGTAGACGACCAGGTTATCCTCTGCGCCGTTTGGTCGTAGATCAGCGCTGGCGCCGACGCGTCGACTGTAAGATTGGGCGTTGGATTGTGCTGAACGATATCAGCGCCGAGCGCGACTCCTATGTACTGAAACCCTTGCAAGAACGCCGTGATCGCCTGTTCAACCGCATCGAATGCCGCATCAAGTTCAATTTGGCTGACCTTCTGCCTGTAATAAAAGTCGTAGCGTTGAATTGGCTTACCCTCCTATCCATAATTCGTTGCGAACAACGAGAGATATTAATCTCTGTGAAACTGCAAAATGCGCAGCTAATTTATCCACAATCTTTCTCCTTACGCATGCAAAACAAACGTTCCCGAGCTCTCACCAGGAATACCAGAGCCTAGCATGGATAGACCTAACTCAACGTGATCAATTGGAATCTCGGGTGTTGGATCTGTTATGGCCACTAAGTGTGTGTGCGCCGGTTTCATCAGTTCAGCTATCGATGCGATTCTAGACCGTTGTTCCACAGTAAGAAGCGCATATGGACTGTCGACAATGAACGAGTAAAGCCCATCCGGCCCTGGGCCAAAATATGCAGGATCGAACGCATCGGTGAAATCATCCCCGAGTTCGTTGCCTACAGTAGGATCCGCGCCAGCATCTGTAAGTTCCCACGCATCGAAACCGTTGAATATCTCAATGGTTATTTCGATACCCAAAAAGAAACGAACGACGTCGACAATCCCGATGGGCGTCCCCTTGAGTTTATACATGCTGACAAGCACACGAAGCAGTCGACGTTTATCAATCGTCGTGAGGTCGAACTCCGAAAAAGGATTTCCTAGATCGACCAGCATTGCATCGAGAAACCCCTCGCCCGCCAAATCCAAATCGATGATGTCGGACCAACGATCGACAAGGCTTAACAACAAATTCGTGATCTCTTGGAATATTCCAACAAAAACCTCGAGATCCTGATTCGCATCTTCCCGCCGATTAATCTCGGGAAGCATTTCGAAAAGCCTGAAGCGCCGCCCTTTGGGGAACGCCGGCGCAAACGCATTAAACATAAACGCGTTATTTGGGGGAAGAAACGCGTTATCCTCGAGGTCAACGACGTTAGAAACCATCAAGAGGTACGGCGCCCCAAAAGTCAGCTCGATATCGGTTGTGAGATCTACAGTGTACGTATCGTAAACGTTGACGCTGATCACGTTTACCGACACAGCGGGCCGCGAAAGGCGTTCGATGATGTAGTTCGCCGGATTAAGCGCGTCGTCTGAATCCGCAGGTAAAACCATTTTGACTGGTTCCGTAAACGTAACGCGCAAAACGGTTTCAGATCTTCCTTGGACATCGTAGATGAGCGGGGGCGCAGTATCGCCCGCGACGAAATAGTACGTCTCATCGAATGCCGGAGTGGTTAAAACCACACGAACATCAACGATTTGTGCGCTTGTGAATAACGCGAGGGCCGTAAGCTCAACCGCAAGAACATCAGCAAACGGTGTCGAGATGGTACCGCTAAAACCATTTACCCATGAAGTGCCGTTCCACGCGACCACACTTTCTATTTCAATGATCATGTCTGCGGGTAAAGGCGCAACGCCTGTCGTTGCGGCAAACTCGAAATAAATCAAGGCTGCAGCCGGGATCGCTGATTCGCCAGGAGCCGGATTTCGATTGGTGAGGATAATTGCTGGCGTCGCATCAACCCCGTTCTGCGTCACGGTTACGCCAGGTCCAAAACCCAAAAGCGTTACGATTGCCAGCGTTCCGTTTGTAATCGTCAACTGCGACGTCGCGCCGTAACTCGAACTCGTCACAACGATTCTGTTTAAAACTACAGTCGCAACCGCGTCCGTTAACTGCGTGTTGATCGCTGCCGCGACTTCCGTTGCGGTTGCGGCTAAAATGTCACTGAACAGCGCATCGGCGAATACAATGGTTTGTGCTGCTCCACCATCTACAGCAATTGTGAAAGTCCCTCCTACGCCAAGGTTGTACGACCCCGCGACTGTTCCCGTACAAACCGCATGCGTTGCATCGAGGTTGTCTTCGAATACTGCGTCTAGGATTACGCTAGGTAAGGTAATCAAAGGCATCAGGTAATCAACTCCAGCCTAAACGCGATGAGATTCGTGAGCGGTGCGATATTCGCCAGCGCCAGTGGAATCGTTAAATCCGTTAGTGTAACCGCGCGCCGGCCAGCCTCGATAGTTCGCGACGCGCGAATGACCCCGTTAAGCCGCATGGTGAAAAGCCACGCATACCCGGTCGTAATCGTGTCCGGCGGTGTGATTTTTACAGTAGCGCGAAGAAGCGCCGCTTGCGGGCTTAGCGTAACGGTTTGTTGAACCTCGTGGTAATCGCCAGCCGCAACACGTTCATCGATTCGCTGAGTATGCCCGAACTCGTAGACGTATGATCCATCCGGCGCGCTCGTTGATGGAATGCGTCCCTGAGACACTCCGAGATCTATGGAGAACGGACTGCCCATTAAAGCTGACGTCCTACCTCAATTTGGTCCACCAAACCGCGACGCGTCACGTCGTTACTATAAAACGCAAAACCCGCTCTACCCGATGTGTACGGTGCGAGCCCCGTATTGATGCCCAAAGCGTCATCAATGAACCCCGTGACTGTTGGATACTGCGGTCCTTCCATACCGGTAACGATCGTCCAAACGGGCGCCGTGACCGGGTTAACCGTAAGATCGTTCTTGTACGCCTGAAGAATAACGTCTCCCGTACCTTCGACGATCATATCCAACCGAAGGTGCAACCACGTATCGATGTTGAACGTTTCTGCCGAGCGAAGAAGTACTCGAGGGCTGACAGTTGGCGAAGGCGCTTGATCTGCGAGTCCTTCTGACAAGGGGCCCTTACGCAATACGATATGGTACGGATCGTTATCCGCCAACCCGAGGATGTAACCGGCATCCGATACGTCAGTTCCCTGCAATCCGATGTAAAGCATCGGTGCAAAGTTCGTATTGCCCCCGCCTGTTACGCGCTTGATCGCAGCACGAATGGAACCGCCCTTCGTCATAGGCGCGTAGTTGACCTGATTGTTGGTAAACCCAACAACGCCTTCGGTAACCGCGAGACTGTTAAACCCGAAAACGAAGTTGCCCCCGCCATTCGGTTTCACGACGCCAGCGGTAACGCCGCGCTTCACAACGCTTTGAGATAACGAACTTGCCAACTCCGTCCAATTTGCTTGACCCATTGTACGCTCCTAAATTCCTGTTAGCTCGTAAGTCCAATAATAAACGGGATCCGCTTTGACGTACGAGACCCCAAACCCCTCGTCTGTAAGGTTGATAGTACCCGATCCAATTTGTTGCTCGAGCTGAAAATCGTGAGTGGCGGGACTTAAAACAAAGTAGGGGTGCTCATCGCTTAATGGCGCGGGCAAAACGCTTTCATTGTCGTCAAGCGCGTAAAGATAAACACGCGCTGCTGCCGCAAATCCATGTGAGGTAACCGTCAATCGTTCTGTGCTTGGATCCGAACTTACGACCACTTGATCCAGCTTAACACTTTCAAATCCGTCAAATGCATTCGTCCCTGAGGGGATCGTAAAAAGTGCGAGAGTCCACACGATGGGCGTTCCTGTGGCCACATAGGAATTTTGATTCAGACTCCAATCCTCCTCGTAATCCTCGTAGGATTCCGGAGTCGTATCGTACGCCGCAAAGGTCAAATCACCGCTGGTGAACGTGTAGAGAACCGCGCCCCATCCTGTTTCAAAAGCTTCCCAATCTAAACCTGTGAACTCCGCGAATTCGATGGAACTGATTTCGAAGGAGCCCGCGGGATCTGCCCACAACGTTTCGAAGTCTTCGAAGAACTGCGGGCTTGCACCGACGTCGAACAGCGCCATTTCGGAGTTGCTTCCGACCAAACCTCCAATAAGCGTTTGCGTGAAATCGGGCCAGCCCTCCTCGAAAGTATCTCGCGGTTCGCCTTCGTCGCCAAGCGCCCCCGAATTGCTAAACTGCGCGAACTCCAATTCAGTAGCGGCCTCGACGATCGTCCAACCCAAAGGCCTGCCTTCAGGCGCGGCGCCCGCAGCTTTGGTTTCAAAGCCTGGATTCGTTATGCTCATGCGATGACTAATCCCGTTGCGGCGTCGAGAATTGTTATGGTCCCAAGAACAGGAAATTCATACGGCTCGAGAGCGCTGTCGGCAGCCGACCCGTTTAGCATAAGAGCGCTCGGCGTATCCGCGAGTTTGCGAACCCCAGAGGTGTCACGGATTACGTTGTAGATATCGCTGTAAGCGATCTCGTTATCGATTTGATACCCGAAACCGATGTCGTCGTTTGGGCTTCCGTCCGCATTCTCAAGCGCGAAGAATGTCGCCAAGTTTGCACGAACGCTTGCCGCAACTGTTGAAGGCGTATAACCCGTACGAATAGAAACTGAAGTCTGAATATTGATGGTTTTATAAGTCGGGCTCATCACGTTAACGACGAAGGTTAGCGTGCATGGATACGTCACGGTTACCATCGTCAAAACAGCGGCAAGAAGCGTTGGCGTTGGAACACCACCCCCATCGGGTACAATGTGCAGCTCGCCTTGATTTTCAAGAATCCCCGCACGTTCGTTTTTGGTAAGCATCAACGCACGTGAAACGCCTGGAACCTTAAGTGCATTGATCTCGAAATCCTCACGCGCGACCGTGCGACTTAACGCGCGCAATGATAACGGCGCCTGCGCTCGAATACCCTCTACCGTTTGACGGTCGGATCCTCCACTCGCTCTCGCCTCATTCGTAACCGTGACTTGCACGGGATTTCCGAATGCATCCGAATACGCCTTATCCGCGCGCGTTATTGTTCCGGGATTAACATTGCCAATCGCGCCGCCGCCCGTTTTGTACGCAAATGAAATGGTGCCCGCTGGAATCGCACCGTTCGTGTCGTTTCCAAATCGAATGGTTGCTCGGTCGTTTTCGTCCACCACCACCGTGTAATGCCGATCGCTCGAAGCCGAATCCAAGAAGTCGGCGACCTGCGTGTAAGCCCCGTTAGAAGCAATAATCGCCACCGAGTTGTCGAGGTAGGGGTAGCCATCGAGTTGAAACTCTTGATTTGCTAAACCGCTCGACAGTGCCGTTTGAGTTGCTGGCAGGCTGTTTTCGGCGATGATTACAATCGCGGGAGGTGTGCTGCCTGCAGGAATAACCGTATTGGCCACAGCTTGGAAAACGATTGGGTCCGTAATTTCGAGTGTGCGAAACGTATCACCTGCTGCGATTGTTACGTTTGCAACTGGCACCGCCGCCAAAGTGAATGTTAATTCAACGGTAGAGGCCGTAGCACCTTGCGGTGTGTAGTTAATTAGTTTTACCAAGCCTAGCAATGATTTCCGCAATCGTGCCAAAGAGATCCTAGACTCCCTCGCTTGATTGTCCTGATAAAACAAAAGCACATCACCGACATATGAAAACAGCTCCAATAGGATAGTGCCAAAGTTTGCAACGTCATCATCAGACCAATCGGGGAAAGCGCTATGCGCAAGATTGATCGCGCGTTCGCGTAGACTATCAAAGTCTTTTTCGGTGTAATCTACATTGAGCGGTAAAAGAGGCATGCTTGGAATTTACTCCAAAGTAATCCCCGTTTCGAGCCCAGTCGCTAAAACAGTCCCGTTGGAACCTCGCTGGTCAACGATTTTGTAGAAGACTCGAATTGACAATACGTCCTGCGTACCGTTAAGCGATGACTGCCGACTGATTCTTACGTTGGTAACACGTACTCGGGGAACCCAACGTTCAAGCGCACCTACCACGTAACGCCGCGCTAATTCGACTAGCGCTATAGAGTTGTTTTTATTACGTAATCTGTAAAGTTGTGATCCGAACTCCGTACGCCATGGTAGCTCGCCAGTCGTCGTTTCAGTGTCGCAGCGTGTACCAAGAACCTGACCAACCGCGCTGGCAATCAAACGCGCACCAGTCGCACTTACAAAATCGATTTTGAGCTCTCGCCGTAGAGGCCTAATCAGTGCACGTCCTATAAATGCTTCGGCTGAAAGTTGCAACGCACCAGGATCGTCTGGATCTGTAACGAGCATCTGTGGAGAAATCGGATCCGCAACCAACAACCATTCGGCGGGCACTGTCATGAAAACACTCCTACACCAACGTTACAGCCACGATCTATAGCAGTTGTTTCAACCAGAATCGATGCGCTGGGCCAACCACCCGTTCGCCGAATCGTAAAACGGAATCCACATTCAATGGGTACCCGAGACGATCCCGCTAAATACCGAGGACGAAATGAATCGCCATCCCACACACACTCACACGATCCGTCTGGGAAACTAGCAATTACAAAAATTATCGTAAATTCGGACGTGTCATCAGTTACATCAAATTGGACGTAATCCGTCCTTCCAATCACGGATCCTATGGCTGGTACAAAATTTTTGATTTCGGGATTAACCGAATCAATCGATATTGTAAGTAACCCCGAAAGCCCCGCAGCCGACAGTCCTCCCGGAACTATTCCAGCACCGCCGTAAACCTCCTCGTGTCCGCACGCCATTAAAGGAGAATAGCAAACCGATTCTGTTAAGTCACCGCGCGCTGATACTGAACATCTGTTTTTAAATCAACATCGATGAGTTGGTGTTTTGTTGATTTGCGGTATGGCGTGCGCCATACTGTAATTATGCAGAGCGAGCGCGGAACCGGAAAACGAATCGATGGGCAGGGCATGAATTGGGTGAGGCTGTCGACGAGGCTTGCGATTTATCACCGGGACGGATTCTGTTGCGTTTATTGCGGGGCCGCGGGTGAGGAGCATGGGGTAGGGTTGACATTGGACCATTTGGTACCAGTGGAGCTCGGCGGGAGCAACGACCCGAGTAATCTGGTGACAGCGCGCGCGCACTGCAACTCGGCAAAACAGGCTCTCACGACGCGCGGGTGGCTGGGGCGGTTGAGGGCGCGCGGGATTAACGCGAGTCGCGTTGCGCGCCGGATTCGCGCGTTGGTGCGCCGGCCGCTCGATAGAGTCGAGGGTCGGCGCCTTGAAAAAATTCGAAAAACGAGAAAACAATAACCGGCCGCGAGGCCAGAAAAAGAGGATAAAATGAGTATCTACAAAATATATGAAGGCGCGAATGGGTACTATGTAGCGTATGAGGACGACGCCGGATATCACCGGCAGCCAGCCGATAACGGTAGTAGGCTAGGGTGGGATCGGCGAGCGGCTGTACGCGAGTTGCGGCGGCGCAAGAGCCAGGAGGATGATTGCGCCGACTAATCCCCCATCCCGCGAGCGCCTGTGAGAGGGGCGCACAACGGGTAGATGGATTCCACGGCCGTGAGGCCAGAAAGGGGATCAATGTATTACGACGAATACACGGGAAAACAAGTTGATAAATTATCTGAATGGGATGGCCATCCCATATAGATGAAAGGTGTGAATACTGCGGCACTAAATTAATTAATCGCTGCAATAGTTGCGGCGCACCGGTTTGTTGTCCGAGGTGTTGTATGGAGGATCAACCGGCCGCGAGGCCAGAAAGAGGAGCAATGGGATGGATAAACGAGACACGATGGTCGAGAGTATAGCACTCAGTAGCCCGAATGGCCGGATGTCGAGAAGGGCGAGAAGGGCGGCGCAGAAGCGGCTCGCCGAGGAACTGTTTGGTAACATGCGGCGGGCTGCTCCTGTTCAGCCAACGGAACGGGAGGTTCTTTTGAGGCGAGCCGCGCAATTACGCGAATTAGCCGCGCGTGGTATGGGCGTAAAGAAACACATCAAAGAAGCTATCGGGTTAGAAAAAGAAGCGGCAAACATGAAATAAGGAGGATGCGTGTTACGCGTCCGGATTCAGCGGGCGAATTCGCTGGATCTCACGGGTAGCATGAATCGGAAAAAAAAACAAACAGTCAATCGATGTGCTCGTCGCTACCCACAGACAAGCGAGTATTGAGATTGACGACAATAGGAGAAATATAATGAAAATGTTATTCAATGTAAATCAGACCGAAGCTCTTCGGCTCGGAATCAATGCGCCGAGCAGTACCGTCACGCTGGACGTGGACCCGGCAGAGCTATCACAGCTAGAGCGGGATATTTTGGCCGCCGTAATTAACGACGGCCACGATTGTACAAAAATGGGCATACGATACGACGACTTCCCCGCTATCGCCAGGGGTGATCAGTCTTATCACGGCTATCACCACATCCAGTTGATCGCGCCCACGTTGGACGGCCTGCATGAGGCTGTCGTGCGGGTAAACCAGGCTGCCCTGATGGATTGGACGGTGAAAGAGGAACGCCGCAAGGCCGATCGGGCAGAAAACGATCGGAAAATCGACGAGATATTGGCTAGAGGGGGTATGTTTGAAAACGGGTTTCTGTTCCTCCGCGAGTCAGGAGAAGAACCCGACTATTACCCGTACGAGAGAGGCTATGTCCGGATCGCCGTGATGTGGCCGCATATCCCTATATCTACCTCTACCGTCAACTCAGCATCGCCGGAAAAACAGGCGCTGCTGAAAGACGCGGAGAAACGCGTTGAGGCCGCGCGCGAGGAAATCAAGGATAGGATCGGCCCCCAATTGGTGGCACTGCGCGCGGAAAAAGAACGCGCGGACGCGGAAAAAGAACGCGCGGAAGCCGCGGAGAAAGCGCTGGTCGAGGCAGAGTATGCCGCGGTGTTCGCGCGATTGCCTCAGTCGTTGCGCGAGCGTGCGGAAGCCGGTTATGCGGCGGAAAAAGAGGTGCTACGGGCGATCAGATGTATGTTGCGGAATGACGCCGGCTATCCCGAGCCAAATCCAAAATACACGTATAGTGAGACAGCCGAGGAGCTAACCAATGCCGAGTTTGCCGCGCTAAAAAAGGCCGAGGCGGGGATGCCCGATGGCGCGACAATTTCGGCCGTACTCTGTTGGGATGAGAGCACGGAGGAAGATGATGATGGCGAGGAGGAGTCCGTGAGAAGTAACAAATTTAATGCCGCGAAAATCTGCTGGTCTGTCGGCGGCGTAGACGTGGTAGTGATTGTGCCGCTGGCATAGTCCCGACCGTTGGGCGATCGGCTCAGGGTGTAGTTGCCTGAGCCCCCAGCCGAGCAATCGGGCTCGCAACGGGCAGATGGATTAACCGGCCGTGAGGCCAAGTAATAGGAGAGATGAAATGGAAATCAAAAACAGAGATGGTAAGATAATATATACTAGTAGCTCTGATACGCCGCGAAAGGCGGATCTTTCGCGCGCGGATCTTTCGCGCGCGGATCTTGCGGGCGCGGATCTCTACGAGGCGGATCTCTACGAGGCCAATCTCTCCGGAGCCAATCTCTACGAGGCCGACCTCTCCCGGGCCGTCCTCTACGGAGCCAATCTCTCCGGTGCCAACCTCTCCGGTGCCAATCTCTCCGGAGCCAATCTCTCCGAGGCCAACCTCTCCGTAGCCAATCTCTCCGAGGCCGACCTCTCCAAGGCCAATCTCTACAGGGCCAATCTCTACAGGGTAAATTTGCCACTGACCGATCGCGTGTTAATTTCTCGTTGGTCGATCTGCCACATCCAGCGCGAATTCATCCGCATCGGCTGCGAGTACCACACCACGGCAGAGTGGGAGAATTTCTCCGATGCCGAAATAAAGCAGATGGATCCACTAGCGCTCGATTGGTGGCGAGCTAATAAAACCATTATACTCGCGATAGCACGCGAGTGCGAGCCGTATAAGAAATAACCGGCCGCGAGGCCATGATAGGAGAGATAAATGGATAAAACAAGAACGGGACTAGATCACGAACTCAGGCAGGTAAGACACCCTGAGATGGTGGCCGCCTCTAAAAGTCATTACGCCTATAGCACCTATGCGTCATCAGCACGTTATGGCGTGTGCGACGTGTGCGGCAAAGAGGTGGGCGAGGTGTGGCACGGGGTGCGCTGTTATCCATATGACGGGCTTAGCGTTTGGGGCTGCCGGGAATGTGTGTTGAAGAAGATGAAATTGGGCGACTACATGTGTTAGCGGTTGTCCCGATTGTGGTGGTTGGGCGGAGGCCTGCTAACCCCCCTTCCCGCGAGCGCCTGACTTCGGTCGGGCTCGCAACGGGCAGATTGATCAACCGGCCGAAGAGGCCAACTAATAGGAGAAATAAATGGAAATCAAAAATAAAAACGGTGTAATATTGATTACTACACGAGAGGCCAATCTCTCCGGAGCCGATCTCTCCGGAGTCGATCTCTCCGGAGCCAATCTCTCCGGAGCTAACCTCTCCAGAGCCGATCTCTCCAGAGCCGATCTCTCCGATACAATTCTCTCCAGAGCCTATCTCTCCGGAGCCAATCTCTCCGGAGCTAACCTCTCCAGAGCCAATCTCTCCAGAGCCGATCTCTCCAGAGTCAATCTTTCCGATACAATTCTCTCCGGAGCTGATCTCTCCAGAGCCGATCTCTCCGGAGCTAACCTCTCCAGAGCCGATCTCTCCAGAGCCAATCTCTCCGATACAATTCTCTCCAGAGCCTATCTCTCCGGAGTCAATCTCTCCGGAGCTAACCTCTCCAGAGCCAATCTCTCCAGAGCCTATCTCTCCAGAGTCGATCTCTCCGATACAATTCTCTCCGGAGCTGATCTCTCCGGAGCCTGTCTCTCCAGGGTAAATTTGCCACTGACCGATCGAGTGTTAATTTGTCGCTGGTCGATCTGCCACATCCAGCGAGAGCATATCCGGATCGGCTGCGAGTATCACACTACGGCAGAATGGACAAATTTCACGGATGAGGAAATTAATAATATGGGCATCAACGTGCTCGATTGGTGGAGAGCTAACAAATCTATTGTACTCGCGATAGCACGTGAGTGCGCAGCTGTAAAAAACCGGCCGTGAGGCCCACAAATAATAGGAGAGATAAGATGGACATAAAAAACAAACTAAATAGGAGGAATAGAGATGTATGAACTTATTACTCTAAAACAAACAACGAGCGAAGTTGTAGAACTACTACGGAATTATCTGCCGGAGGACAAGGCTCGTGAGCGCGCAAACAACATCGTCCAGCCGATTGCGATGGGGGATGACATCGACCACGAGATCATCTATGCATCGTTGAGCCCTTCCACGATCAATGAAGGAATCTCCGAGCCTCTGGCGCGTCGGCAAGCCGCGTACGAAGTCGCAAAAATCCTGACCGTGTATCGATCGGATTCGTTACTAGCTGCGTGGGCGGGTATTCAAATGCTCGGGTTTTCCGCGGCCGAATCGTCCGAGTGGATGAGATCGCGCGGGTATCTACCTAATGTATTGCCGAAAAACGTGATTCAGATTGATCGGCATAGGCGGAACCCATGCCGGCGATTCTAACTAAGCCAATATCATTACGCATATCGCACCTACAACTTGACGCGTATTCAGCAGCAGCTAATGCTCACAAAATATCCCGCCACGCGTGGGCAATCCGAGCGCTGCGCTGCGCTGCAAACCCCGCTATCCAAGGGACTCGCCCCGACATCTCCCGTGTTTCGCGCCCACATGTGGATGAACCATTAATGCGTACCCGCAAATTAACTATCAAGCTCCCAAACGCCGATTACGCTGCGGTGCTGATCGCACACCGATCGGCACTCCTCACACTGGCACAATGGTGCGTAATCGTACTCGATTGCGCCTCTGGCATTTCTTATCTATACAAGCAATTAATAAACATAGATAAATAACAATGTTACTGCAGTCTATTTTCATTTTGGCTTTTTCTCGACCAGAGGTTCTTCGATCGGCTCCGCTTCTACGACCAGAGGCAAAAACTCAATGAACGCACCGGTGTCTTTGCGCGTAACCGATTTGGCAGTAACCTCTATCACGTCGCAATCAATTTCTTTCAGATCATAACCAAATTGAATAGCGCGCCGAAGTACCTCAGCCTCGTGTTCGAGCTCTCGAAGCTCTGCCCTCATTGTTGAGAGCGTCGCCTTTGCCTCGGCCCGCTTTTCGTCGATTTGTACGAGCACCGCTTCGAGCTGCAACGCTCGTTCATCTACTTCGACCTCGGTCAACGCCGCCATTAGTGTTCGTTTTTCGATTGCCATAACTCACCTGTAAGCGCGTAATATTACACTATTTTTAGTTATTGATGTTTGTTGCGAATCATAGTATAATTATACAAAGGGAAATTGAAAATGAACCTAAAATCAATCGTGTTTTTGTCGATATCATTGTGCTGCTCATCGTGCATCGTACCGCGCTACGAGCCACCGTGCGACCCGAGCTATGAGGATGCGATAGCGGTTGCGTTAGACGCCTGGTTTTCGAAAATGGGTGGAGCGCTGATAAATAGGTGCGCGGATGATCTGGACGACTTTGCGATCGTTGATGTCGAGACCATCGATCCGGATTGTCCATCTGGCGGAATCGGTTGCATTCTGCCAGAAAAAAAACGGATAGAGATACTGGCAGACATGGACTCATACCAACGTGGCACAACTCTAATACACGAGATAATCCATCTAATGTCACGATGCGTTGACAATACGACTGACCCGCAACACCAGAATGAAAAACTCTGGAACGAGTATGGGTACGATACGGTCGAGAGCGTTGCGACTCACGGTATCTGCACGTATGTAGATTAATAAGCATTTTATCCAAACGGCGTCATCGTAGTCGTAGTAACGTGGATATTAGTACCGTCGTAAACTATCTGATGCAAGCAGTGTTGCGCGAGCGATAACGCCGGATTCCATCCCCCACTATCAACATATGCCAGGCCTCCGGATATTACCGGATTGGGGTCCCAATTATAATTTGCACCGCCGGATGCAACGTCCAAATACCAAATTCCGGGACCCGTTATATCTGTAGGATCAATGGTCAAAACTGCCCCATCACTCGATAACGTTACGGATTGAACTTGCCCGTTATTAAGATGCATCGTAAACGCGGCACCGCTGTTGCCGTTGCTATAGAGAGTGTTATAATTAAGCGTTTTTACTTCTGTTATTCTATCTGAATCGTCTATCGATATACCGGTGTTTTGAATGGCCACTGTTCCGTCGGCTTTGACCATCCTATTGTCGGTTAAAGACGGGATTGTAATACTGTCAAGCTTCGCGATTTGCGTCGACGTCGCCAAGCCGTTCTGCGAGGCCGTCGCATTCTGAATTGCGTCCCCGCTTATGTGTGACGCCGCATGTGTCTTGGGCGTTTGCGCGTCTGCCAACTCGCCAGATAAACCCGCAACGCTGATCTCATCGCCAGCTCCATTTTGATGCGACGCCGCATGATTTACCGGATTCTGCGCTGTCGCCAATAACCCTAACAACCCCGCAACGCTGATCTCGTCCGAGCCTCCATCCTGATGGGATGCCGCATGCGCGGCAGGAGATCCACTGTCGCATCCAATAATCTTGTTTCCGCCCGCTGTTCCATATAACACATACGATTTGCCAGTGTCGGTATCCGTGAACACCATCGTCTCGCCAACGAGCGCGGTTGGCTCGGCGGATTGTGACAAGTATCTCCTTTCATTACGACTATACTTTATTCCATTGAATAGACAATTGTGATAAATAGTATTAGCAGCTAAATCGGATATATCGCCTCCGCCGTTAGGCTCTGTGCGTATATTAGATAATATAACATTATTGGCGTCTGCTGCAATTGCTATAGTGTTAAGAGGTACTGCTCCGTTATCCCATTTGCGCACCATAAACCCGTCTAGATTGATATTGCTACACCCGGCCGCTATTTTAACGCCGGTGCCTACACCACCTACAGACCCCGTGTAAACGCAATTGCTGCGAAACGATATGTTGTACGAACGTTCCATGTACAGGCTGGTGTCATTACACTCGTCCAACATTGGCAAACTTATGTCAATATCATGCGGTTCATAACCCGATTGGTATCCAACCAATGCAATATTGTGTTTCTTTCCGTTAGAACAATCGCCGCCGACTATGCTTCCATAGCGGGCGTCTCCGTACAGGAATAGTCCGACATTAGCAGTCTGTTGTATTTTGCAGTGAGTTATTCGAAACAGTGCCGGATTCCATAGATAGAACCCATAGTGAATACCATAAACACTTACGTTATGAAGGCGCAGCGCGCGTGAATTAATTAGCCATAATGCTGCTGTACCGCCTGAATACCAATTAGTAATAGTAGATCTAAGTGGCCCCTTTACAACGAAATTTTCCAGATGTAAATCAAATATACCTTCCGAGATTTGTTTGAAAACAGCATTCCGCGAATCGTTTGAAAACGGCATATTAGTTGGATCTATAACCACGCCCGAGACGTTCCAAACTGGATCCACCCCACTGTATTCGCCTAATATATGTAAACACGAATATACGATGGTTTCATTGTCTTTTCTATAAATACCTGCCGGCAGATAAAGTATTCCACCTCCCACTGAGTGAATAACATCCACACACGCTTGATAAGCCGTAGTATTATCAGTACCGCCCCCCGCGCCATTACCATCCGGTATCGCGTCGTATTCCCAAACATTAAACCCAAACATAGCACGCTGCGAATCAAATACTCTCCATTTACCGGATATATACTGGAACTCAATGTGCCCATGAGCTTTGTGAAACCTATAAGTAGATCCGCGTTCAAAGGTTGACCCGTTTCCATCTATCTTGATAGCGTTCCAAGACGATGAATAGTTCGTGACGCCAAACCTCATCCCTTCAAACGGAGTCGTCGGAGCTAGAACCGTGAAAGCCGCGCTCGTTGGATCAGCTAATACATTCTCGAAAGGCAGAGCGGTATATCCGCTTGTTTTACCCGCAGTATTTACCAATTGTTGATATCGCCATTCCATACCAACCGGCGTAGCGCTATTAGCGTGTGGTATCATATGATCAGCGCCCACTGTTAATTTAGCTACTGTATTATCAGCGGTGCCGACCCATAAATCGCCTTTTGCGTCCATCAACGCTTTCAGCGGGTATCTCGCGTCACCCCGCGTATCGTTATGGTATTGGCTATGGCCGTCATCGGATAACCCGTCCAGCGAACCGTGGTCCTTGGTCAACCCATCCAGCTTCGTAATCTGTGTCGGTGTCGCTAAGCCTTTAACAGCCGCTGTCGCATCCTGAATATCGTCCGCACCGTTGGTATGCGTCGCCGCGTGCGCTGTCGGCGTCTGTGCGGTAGCCAACAACCCTAACAACCCGGCTACACTAATCTCGTCAGTGCCGCCATCCTGGTGACTCGTTTTGTGTAAACCGATCACGCCTAAACTAGATTCCAACAATTCCGTCAAGTCGCGGAAAAACGGCAAATACCCCTCAATTGAAGGTGCATCCAAAACCGTAACGTTGCGCTCTGTATTTTCAATGACATCTACGCCATTGTTCAATAACGTTGCCAATGGATCGCCACGTTCGCCCAACGCTGGCGGAATTAAACCTGTATTTGGCGCGGGTATTGCAAATATTTTGATTTGTCTATCTTCAGTAATTAATCCTTCATTTACGATAAGTTCGATTCGATACGGGCCCCATGCGCCAACAGTTGGTGTAAACGTCCAAACAGGTGTCGCGCCTCCCCCCGTGGGCGCAAGCGTTGCAACAGCCGTGTTGTCGTTCGCCGGAACGTGCAGAAATTGAAACTTATTGGTTCCTCCCGGATCCGTACTCGTTAGCGTAACTAACGCGCCGGTGCTCAACCCATTAATTCGTGCGCGGCCGTTAACGCCAGGGGGTAAACCGTATTGGTCTATACGTATAACAGCACTAGCCATTTGCGATCTCCTCTTCTAACTGAAGCGCGCGCGAAGGCTCCAAATCGCCAGTCTGTGGCGACTCTTCTTTAGGCGGTACAGCAAAGAGACCGTTAGCGTGCTCCGGCCGCGCTGCGCCGGGTATGCGCGCCAGCATCGTATTCAAAAGCTGGCCGATCTGATCGCGCGAGTTTTCGAGCGATAATGCTTGGACAGACCTGGTCAGCACTTCCACATCTTTGGATGTAGAGCCAATTACGCCTTTGGCCTCTTTTTCAATAGAAGTTAAAAGTCCCGATAACGCTGCACAACCGATTACGGCGCTGCCATCTGAAAGCGCGTTTTCCAACCATTGATTAATTCGCAATACGCAAGCGATGATGCCTTCCGCGTATGCGCCTTGAGCCGCCTTCTCTGAACGCATGCGTTGAAGCCCTTCCAACAGCCCTGCGTTTTGAACGCCTTTAGAATCCTGGTCCATAACAACCTCGCTGATATCCTACTATACAGGAATGCTATTGCGGAAGCTAACAAGGAAATTTCTTATATCTTCCAAGGGTTCAATCGCCGCTTGGGGATCGTCGCCCAACCCGCCTTCGAATGATGGGATGGGTTCCATACCCGCTAGTCCGCCAAGCGCGTTAACCAACTCGATCACGGGATTTATTGATGCGATCAGAGATTCAATGTTGCTCATCTGACCAGCAGCGGTTCGTTCTCCGCAATCGATAATTGCCAGCAACCCAAGCGCGGGTACGCCGCGCGCACGAGAAATCCGCTCGAGCAGATAAATCACGCTGCGGAGTTCCGCGATAACCGCGCTAAGCATGAGAATCAAGGTATCGAGCAACCCGACGATCATCAACGGAATGGACACCTGAGGAAGCAACGCCAGCAACTTTTCCACCTTCTCAACAAGATTAGGTATGCACTCCGCAAGCGCGGTTGGATTCGGTGGGGGACCTATCGTATCTGGAATCGCCTGAATGCAATTAAGCACTGCCGCGATCGCGCCTATAATGTCGAAAATAGGCTGTAACGGTGCCATCGCCGCGCTGGCTTGCGCGAGCATAGAGCGTGCGAGTTCAAGCAAACTTGGCGGAAACCCCGGGGGAAACGCGCAAACCGTCGCGGCACCTGGAAAAGTTATGCACAAATCGAATTGAGCCGCATCAATCGCTCCGCATAAAGTATCGACAATAGGAAGGCCCATCAGATCGGATCCCCCGTATCACGCACGACGCGGCCGTTTATCAGCACCTGTAAGCCCCTGATATTCACAACGCCTACGCTCTCTATAAGCACCGCAACCGTACCGGAAATCCTGACACCGTTGTTGACGCTGTCGATCTCAATAATGTCCTCGCCTCCTGCGGGGGATTGTTTGTCTCGAATCGCTAACCGTTCGTGACCCTCGTTATCGTCGATGACGATCTCATACCGTTTCGATTCGATTACGCGCACGTTAGGCGTTTGTTCCGCAGAATACGCCGTGCCGTCCGCGGCGGTTAGAGCTGAACCCGGAATATCGGGCTGCCCATTCGGGCGCCCCCACGCACCCGCCAAATAGCGCGGATGGTCCGCATCGCCCATTTTGAAAAGGACCGCGACCTCGGCGCCCACTTCGGGAACAAAGAACAGGCCGCTTGAGGCGCTTCCGCTGCCGGGCATTCCTATTGGCATGGCCCAAACGCCGGGCGGCTCAATCAGTCCAGGAACTCGAATACGCACACGCCCGATTTTTTTGGGATCGTTCCTATCGAGTACGACGCCATCGTACACCGAGACAAGTTGCGGATCCGGGGCTTCGTGATCAATCATTCCTCTTCCTCAGCATCATCAATACTCTCTTGGTGTACACGCGAAATCTCGGATTGAATAGTACGCGCTGCAGCTTCGGGCGGAACGCGCCGGCCTTGAGTGTCTAAGAACACGTAGTGATCCCCGACCTTTTGCGCGGTAAGACTCGGAGGAGAAAGTTGGTGTTGCTTTGCATACGAGTGCGCCTGTGTTAGCGCGACAGCAGCCGCTGTTATCGCGGCCGCGCGTTTCCCGTCTGTTGATGGTGCCACTTGAACAGCGGTCAACTCCGGCGCGTGAATGCTTTTAGTAGAATGGCCGCCAGAGCCGTCTGATATAGATTCGATTTGGGAGGTATACCCCGAGCTGTCAATCGTATGCACGACCTTACGGATGTAATATCGCTGACTTAACCGTTTACCGACATTCTCCAATTGGAAAACGCTCTTGGCAACGAGTGTGGCATCGCCCACGACCGTCATGTTTAACTTAACCGCGACCTGTTGAATGCCCCTGAACTTCGCCGCCGCGCGGCGCGCCGCGGCAGAGTTACTTTCCTCAGACGTTGCGCTCGTAGACTCCTGTCCAATTTCCTTGAAACCCAACGATTCGCCTGTTTCCGGATCGATAACCTCGATCCGCTCAGACAGAACTCCACGCTTGTTATCTTTCGCGTTGGATGCGTCGCCATCGACGTCTGCCCGATTTTCGGGATCACGCCCCTTCGTCTTCACACGACCAGGACGTGCAGTAACATCGTTCGTAATATCGATAGACAGAATATCGCCCTGCTTCTCGTTGATATTATAATAGGTATAAACGCGCAGAGCATCTTGTGTCAGGTCGCGCTCGTGAAAGTGAAAGCCGTCAAAATCGACGTACCACTGAAATCCCTCCTTATGCGCCAACCGCCGAATGAACTGCGCATCGGTTAATCCCGCCTGCGCGATCGTCTCGTAAACGATCTCGGTGTCCTGAATGTGCAACGCGTCGTCATCGCGATAGCCCAACTCGTTAGCGATCGTACGTACAACGTCGGAGCGCTTCGTGTTTTCAAACACGCGATTCTTAACCACCCTGTTTGCGATGACTTCTTTCCCATGCGCCTCAACGCGCAAGGGGTTAAATCCCTTCACCTCACGGATCTGGACCGTTCTGGGAAGCGCCATTGTGTCTGGATAGCCCCACGAGATTTCTAGGATGTTCCCCTTCTTCCACACCGGGTCGTCGAAGTTCGAGAGATCCCAGTTATCGATCGAGATCGTCAGTTTATCAGCCGCGCGCTCGTTATCCTCGTACTCGAAAGAAGTAATTCTCCCCGTCATATCGATACGGGAATCACCGCCTTCACTCGGCTTCACGCGCACGAAGAACAGCGGCTCATGGCGATCGGTCATACCGCGCTTTCTCTCCGACGCTCATCGTTAAAAATGCGTTCAATAACCGTACGCAATGACGGGATGATGATCGTAGTTCCCGCCGCAAGTTGAACTGTTGGATCGTGAATTGGAGTGGGTTGAAAATCCGCGATGATCCACCACAAGCCCGCCGGCCGCGTCAACGGTGCGAAATACCTGCCCGCTAAAGAATAAAGCGAATCCCCCTGTTGCGTAACCACACGCCGGTTATCCGACAAGTCCTCGTATCCGAAAGGAACGCGCTCCGATAGAAAAATGCGGTCGGTCTCATCGGCCTCCCCAGTCGTAAACGTATGCCGTGAATACTGCCGTGGGGGCATCAGCCTTCCTCCTCTAACCCTAAATCCGAACCGAATCTAAGGACATTATCCTCGGCCACCTCGTCAAAATGTAATCGCACGTTTCGCATCTCCTCAAGCTGAACGGCACACGTAAACTGCACGGATCTCGCTTGATTGTTGAAGCGCTCGTGCGTAAACGAAGCGCTAGCCAACACGCATTCAACCGACAGCATTGACGGCCAGTAGAGCAACAACTTTGGCGCGCCGCCCCCAACGATGTCGTTAGCAACCATTCTAGGATATGCCCATGAAAGGATCTGTCTACGCGCGCGATGAATAAGTTCGAGCTCCTGTTTTGTCACCGCGCGGAAGAACAGTTCCAAATCGATCTTGAAATTATCCGTATTGATGAATTGCATTTGTGCGTGCGACTGACCCGGAACGACTACTCTGGAATAATTCGCCTCGATCGCCTCACGTAGTTGAGTTGGGTTAAATTGCACAGGGAGCTCGTCGCCACTCACGAGGTTTACAAACAAGAGCTTCGGGGGATCTTTGGTCACGTATTCGTTCATAAGCCATCCTCCCCCGAGACAGGCATTCCGCCGCGTGACTGCCTGGACCGATTCGCGGAAGCCACAGCCTCCCCGACCTTCGTTCCATCGATATTCACGGTTGTAACCACAGGGCGCCGTTCGATTGCACGCGCGAGTTCCTCAAGGCCGCGCCTCATGTCGGAACCAACATCCCACTTGAGCGTCTCGAGCCCGCCGGCAAACTCCGCTGTTGGCGTTCCAACTGGCACCGGCGAGGACATCCCCGCCGCGACGGCTGGACCACGCGGAGGCATTGGTATTGCACCGCCGCCAAACAACTCCGACAATCCTCCCCCTAAGCCGAACTTCATGGTTTCCATGCCGCCCTGCATCGTTGCGCTGGTTGCAATGATAGGTTTTTCCTCAACCG
>Ga0299912_10000282_pt1 | contig 46561 bp, 45 predicted proteins | sample RVTome_2_FD_207667 | JGI IMG/M metagenome (GOLD analysis project Ga0299912, IMG submission 207667) | Soil microbial communities from uranium-contaminated site in the Upper Colorado River Basin, Wyoming, United States - RVT95D214 (version 2) ... | reverse complement strand
TTTGGGGGTGTGGGGGCCTGGGGTCACAGACCCCTGCCCCCTCCCCCGCACCCCCTCCCCCAACCCCTTATTAGGTTTATGGACGGCCTGGGAAGGCGGGGGAGCCACTGCTCCCCCGGCCCTCCCCTCAAAAACTACTGCAAAGCCGCCTTGGCCTCTTCTTCCCGGGCCAGGACCGCCTTCAGGGCTTCCAGGGCCACTTCCAGTTGGCTGTCGTCCGGTTCCTGGGTGGTGAGGCGTTGGGTGGCCAACCCCGGCCAGAGAAGGAAGCGGGCCACGGGGTGGTTGGGCTCCCGGCCGCCCCAGCGGATGATTTCGTAGGAGATGGCGGCGATGGGGAACATCAGGGCCACCTTGATGAGGACCTGGATGAGGCTGTTGATGATGCCGGTCCGGGTCAGGAGCGGAAACAGGGGAAAGAAAATGGTAAAGACCAGGAGGCTCACCAGGAGGACCACCAGGAGAAAAGAGGTGCCGCAGCGGGGGTGGCAGGTGCCGTGGCGCCGGGCGTACTCCACGGTGAGGGGTTCCCCGGCTTCGTAGGCGCAGATGGACTTGTGCTCCGCGCCGTGGTATTCGAAGACCCGGCGGATCTCCCGGAAGCGGGAGATGCCCCAGATATAGGCCAGGATAAAGATGGCCTTGATGATGCCGTCCACGAGGTGGAAGAGGAAGTCCGCGGGGGTCAGGGCCCGGCCCCCCAGGTAGCCGGCCAGGCCGCTCAAGTAGTGGGGCAGGAAGCCGAAAAGGAGAAAGGCCAGGAGGAAGGCCCCCCCCATGGTCAGGGCGATGCTCCCCCAGCCCAGGGAGGTTTCTTCTTCTTCCAGCGCGGCCTGGGCCGAGAAGCTCAAGGCCCGGACGCCGGTGACCAGGGCCTCCAGGAGAATCACCGGGCCCCGGAAGAAGGGGCGTTTCAGCAGGGGATAGCGGGCGGTGAGGGAGGTGTAGGGCTCATCTTTGAGGAGCACGGTGCCGTCAGGGCGCCGCACGGCGATGGCCAGGGCCTGGGGGGAGCGCATCATCACTCCCTCCAGCACGGCCTGGCCGCCCACCGCCAGGGAGGGTTCTCCGGAGTTCATTCAGCGGGTTCGGCGGCCTGTTTCTTTTCCTCCAGGTGGGCGTACTTGCGGCGGAACCGCTCCACCCGCCCGGCGGTGTCGATGAGCTTCTGCTTGCCGGTGAAGAAAGGATGGCACTTGGAGCAGATTTCCACCCGGATGTTCTCCTTGGTGGAACCGGTGAAAAACTCCTGGCCGCAGGCGCAGCGCACCTTGGCTTTGATATAGTCGGGATGGATATCTTTTTTCATAGCCGCGCTTCATCTCCTGGAGAAAATGCACAAGCCTGGACTAAGGCCTGATAAGTTGCTTTTTACCCGAAAAAATTAATTTATCTGAATTTTTAAAAAAAGCTACAGAAAAACCTGGAAAGTATATTTGGTGGGAGTGAGGCGTGGGGGTGAGCATAGAGCAGTCGCGCATGAGCCGTGGGCTCACCGGTAAATTATGAATCTAGAAAATGGATGTGTCCATAAATCCATGGTGAGTTTATCTGAAATTTATATCAACCATGATTTTCTCTTTGGCCAGGTGCGTATACATAGCAGGTATACGCACCTCAGGCCAAGGCTGGGGCCATCACACCTTACTATTATCAGGATGGCGTTTCGGGCAGTTTATGAGGCCGCTCCACTTCGCTGCACTTTGTGGATTTAACTAATTTTTGGTTGACATATTCACAAAGGCGTGAATACTTATGAACCTCCATAAAAAGGCAAACCCATCGCAATGTGAAAGTCTGTTATTTGTGCTATTGCGCCACTGACCCTTAATCAAGGGCCTTAACTAAGGAGGATGTCATGCTGTCATCACCCCGGCGGTGTTTTCTCTTAATGTTTTGGTTATCCTTGTTTTGGTTATCCTTGGGAATTTTCCTCGCACCCTCAGTTTCCCATTCTGTTTCTTTTACCGCTCAAGGTCTCCACTTATGGGATCAATCTGCAGAAAGTGATATCCATAATTATAATGAGTATTATGGGAACACCGATACCAATACCGTTTTAGCCGAAACAAACACCTATGCAGGGTCTTATTCCTATGGTTGGGTCAAGACAAATTTCGGCTCTCACCAGGCGATTGCTTCTGCTTCCCAATCTACACCAGATTGGACCGCAGTTGCACACGCCAATTCAGAATGGTGGGATGTGTGGACAATTACGGGTGGCGGTTATATGATGCCTGGCCAACTGACCGTGGGCGTGACACTAACTGGCTCCATAACCGGAAGCGGATATGTGGAATATTCCCTAATTGCTTCTGGAGAAGAACTATCGATTACTAACAATGAATTTATTAGCGGAAGAGTCTATTACGTAACATTTCCCTTCTTGTATGGCGAACCCATCCAATTGCATTCTGAATTAGGATTGACAGCAGTGGGCTCCCAATTCATTTCGGGAGTGAGTTTCTTCGGAACACTTGATTTTTCTTCTACAGCCATGCTCACTCAAATCATTTTGCCGGAAGGTGCTACCCTCACAGCATCTTCAGGGATAAGCTACCCCTTAAATCAAGTCCCTCTGCCGTCCGCCCTCTGGCTTTTAGGATCAGGATTGATAGGGATCATTGGCATCAGGAAAGGTCTGGGAAAGTAATCAAACTAGTTATTATTGGGACATAGTAAAAGTCAGAGTCAGTCATGGCCTTGACTTTTTTATTGCCGACATGATAGTGGAAGAAGTTGATATCTTGCCAAACCCTTCTCTTATCAATTAGCCAGTAAAAACCGCAGCTATGATCTCCATACCGGAACCTCCCCAAAAACCCCTAATAGGCAGTTGGTCTTATTCCCTATTTTCCATTAATCTGGAACCATGACCTTCGACCTCCAAGGCAATCTTAACCTGAATAATTCCGAATGAAAGTTGGCAGGGGGGGCGTCCTCGCCCGGCGCTTTGGTTAGCACAGGCTGGAAAGCCTGTGCCACCGGCTCTTACCTTCCCTCCACCCCCTCCTCCTGGCATTTGGGGCAAAAAAAGGTGCTGCGGCCTCCATGGGCCATGCGCGCGATGGGGCGGCCGCAGACCCGGCAGGGCTCCCCGGCCCGGCCATAGACCAGGAGCTCCAGTTGAAAGAGGCCGGTTTCCCCCCGGTCGTTCAGGTAATTGGCCACCGTGGTGCCGCCCTTGGCGATGGCCGCTTTCAGGATGCGCCGGGTCTCTTTCAGCACCCGGCTCCAATCCTTCAGGGAGAGCCGGCTTACGGGGGTGGAGGGATGGAGCCGGGCGGCAAAGAGAATCTCGCTGGCGTAAATGTTGCCGATGCCGGCCAGGACCCGGGCGTCCATGAGAAAGTTTTTTAAAGGCCGGGAGCGCCCCCGGGCCTCTGCTGCCAGCCACGCCGGGGTCGCCTGCCGGGAGAAAGGCTCCCGGCCCACCTGGTCCAGGGGGGCGGGGTGGGCCCCCGGCGGAAAGACCAGGGCCTGGCCGAAGCGGCGCACGTCCTGGAAGACCAGGTCCAGGCCGCCGTCCAGATGGAAGGTTAGATGCACGTGGGGCAGGAGATTAGAGGGCCCGGACCTGAGCAGCAGGCGGCCGGTCATGCCCAGGTGGATGAGCAGGGTCACCCCCCCTTCCAGGCGGAAGAGCAGGTATTTGCCCCGGCGCTCTATTTCGAGGATGGTCCGGCCCGGCAGCCACTCCCTAAATTCCCCGGGGGAGGACTCCTGGCGCAGGCGCTTCTCCCCCACGGTGACCGCCAGCAGGCGGCGGCCCAGCAGGCGGGGGGCCAGGCCCCGGCGGATGACTTCCACTTCCGGCAATTCGGGCATGGGTCTTAGCACCCCCTTACGCCTGGAAGTATGGGAAAATTATGCATTAGTTCCTCAAGAAATTTTTCTTTTAATTCGATATAATTATTTGGAAGCCTTTTTGTTTATCCAGCCGGGAGTGTGGACCGGCCCGGAGGGCCGTTATTCCTTATCCCGGGGAGTCTTCTCACCCAGGGTGAGGTGGCAGGAATGGGCAGACTAAGCAGAAAAATTTTCATCCTTCTCTTTCTGGGGTTCCTGGCGGGAGCCTGGCGCCCCGTGGGGGTGGAGGCCGGTGAAGTTCAGCTTCTCATGGCCCTGGACATTTCCGGGTCCATGAAGGTCACCGATCCCCAGCGCCTGCTGCCCCGGGCGGCCCATATCATGGTGGAACTCCTGGGCGAGAAGGACCGCCTGGGAGTATTGACCTTCGAAGACGTGACTCAGACCCGCCTGCCCTTAGGCACCCTTAATCCCGCCCAGCGGCGCAAGGGGTTCCAGGCATTGGCCCGTCTCCAACCCCGGGGTCTGTGGACAAATATCCACCAGGTCACGGCCGAGGCCCTGAAGGCCTTCGGACCCCCGGGGCAGGCCAAACGCGCCCTCGTCCTGATCTCTGACGGGCAGATGGACATCGATCCCCGTAAAGGTAACTCTAAGGCATTTGTGGACCGGGTGCACCAGGAAATTATTCCAGCCTTCAAGAAAGCGGGAATCCCCATCTATACCGTGGCTTTTACGCCGGCCAGCGACCAGGTCCTCCTCAAGGCCCTGGCGGAGGAGACCGGGGGGCGTTTCCTGTTGATCCCCGCGGCCCGGGATTTACATCAGGCTTTCGTAAAATTTTATGAGGACCTGAAGGGGCCGCAACTGGCTCCTCTGGTGGGCAACCACTTTGTCATCGATCCCCAGGTCCAGGAGGCGGTCCTGGTGGTCACCCGCTCCACCCCGGGGAAAGGGGTGATCCTGGAGAGTCCCAAAGGCCGGAAATTCGGCCCGGCCAGCAAGAACAGCGAGGTTCGCTGGTATTCCTCCCCCGTGTTTGACATGGTGACCATTACCCACCCCGAGCCGGGGAAGTGGACCGTGTCCGGCCACAAGGATGGGGAGGGCAAGATCATCCTGATGACGGACCTGAAATTGGCTTGCCCCCATGTGCCCGAGGAGGCCGGGGCGGATGAGGCCCTGATGGCCGGGGCCTTGTTGATGAATAAAGACCAGCCGGTGACCGCGCCGGAAGTGCAGAATCAAACGGTCTTTACCGCGGAGCTGCAGGCGGAAGGGGGCAAACCGGTGCAGGTGCAGATGGGGACTCCGCCTTTGGAACAGAAGGAACTCTGGCCCTCTGGAGCCCTGGTGGCGAAACTCCCGGTATTTACCGCGCCCGGCGTTTGGAATCTCCAGGTCCGGGCCCTGGGCAAGACCTTCCAGCGGGAGAGGAATTTTTCCATCAAAGTCACCACCCCCTGGTATAAGGCCCAGACAGTCTCCGGGGAGGGGCCCACCCAGGTGGCGTTCCTGCCCACGCCGGGCCGGGAGAGCGCCAAATTGGCGGGCTGGTTCAACATCAGCGCTCCCACCGGCGGGGTATGGGGCAAGTTTGTGGAACCCCAGCCGGGGGGCGGTTTCCGTTTTGCTTTTCCCCCCGATCTCTCCGGATCTTACCTGGTTAACGCTCAATTGACCGGAGTCACGGCCTCAGGCCGTCCCCTGGTTCTGGAGCCGCCGCCCCTCAAGGTGAACGTGACTCCGGTGGCCGCGGCCTCAGAGATAGGGCCGAAGAGCGCCACCGCGGCCTCGTCTCCGGGCGCGGCCACCACCGTTTCCCGGAGCCGCAAGTGGCTCTGGATGGGTTTGGTGGTGGCAGTCTTGGTGGCTTTGCTGGGGACCGCAGCTTACTTTTTCTGGCCTCAGAGCCGTCGCTTTTTCCTGTTAGGGTTCGGCTCCCCCGGGGGAGATGTCGATTATGAGGAGATGCCCCTGGAAAAGCGTAACCTTCTGCTTCTGGCCCAGGTGGAAAGCTTGCAAAAAGAGAGGGGCAAGCTCAAGGCGGATTTGGCGGAACTCACCGAGGCTTTGGAGAAAATGACGGACGCCAAGGAGGATCTGGAAGCCCGGCTGGGGGAGCCTTCCCAGGGATATCAGGAGAAATCCAAGATGATCAAGGAACTGGAGCAAAGGCTGGAGGAGGCCGAAAATGAGGCCAAATCGGTGCAACAAGAATACATGGCCTTATATGCCCGCAGTACCCAGGAAAAGCAGGAAATGAAGAAGAGTTGAGAAGTTCGGAGAAAAGACCCACCGGAACTTTGACTCCATCATCCCCCCAGTATCTAACATTTCCCAGGTTTTCTAGAAAATATAAATTATAGAAAATTTGCCCCCTTTTCAGAGTCGAGGATTTCCAGGCAATTAAGTTACAGGAAAAATGTTAATAACCCCTATCCATACCCCTGATTTTAGGTTAAAGAACTATTTAAATATGGTAATGAAATTAAAATTCACACAGGAAGGCTGTTTTAAACTGCAAGTTTACCAATATCATGATCATCTGACCTCCCTTTTATTAATTGTAAACATTTTATGTTGAGTGGCGGACAGTAGGGGAGGCAGGTCATTACTTAGCCGGTAAAAAGGCAGGAAATGGAGGGGAGAGTGGGGTCCACTGATAACCTCAATGACAACAATAAGAAAGAAGAGATTCGCCGCTCCGGGCAGCCTCAAATACAGGAGCCCGGCCGGGAACCTATCGCCCGCCAGCGGTTTGAGGAAATCCTGCGCAACTCAGAGTCTTTCCTGAATAGCATTATCAATAAGAGTTCTTACCCCATGTGGATTGCCGATGACCAGGGGACTCTTGTTTGGCTCAATCAGGCTTGCCGGGACTTGCTGCTCCTAACCGACGCAGAGGTCGTCGGCAAGTACAATATTCTCCAGGACAATATTGTTGAGGAACAGGGACTTTTGCCTCTGGTAAGGCAAGTGTTTGAGGAAGGAGAGACAGTAAGATTCGAAATCAAGTACGACAGTTCCCCGCTCAACAAACTGCAATTTCAACATACCGCATTTGTGGTCCTTGATGTCACTATGTTTCCCATTATGGATGCAAAAGGAAAAATCACCCATGCGGTGATCCAACATATTGACATCACCGAGCGCAAGCGGGCGGAAGAGGCGCTCCGGGAAAGTGAGAAGCGGTTTCGCCGGGAACGCTTCCTGCTGCGCGCCCTCATTGACTCCATCCCGGACCTGATTTTCTTCAAGGACCAGGACTCGGTTTACCTCGGATGCAACAAGGCTTTTGAGGCCTATGCCGGCATGGGGGAGAGCGATCTGACCGGCAGGACCGACCTGGAGATCGCTTCCCCAGAGGTAGCTGAGTTTTTCCGCCGGAAGGACTGGGAAATGCTCGCCTCCGGGGAGGCACAACTTAATGAGGAATGGATTCCTTTCAAAGACGGCGGGGGTGGATTCTTCGAAACCCTCAAGACTCCATATTACGGCCCTGATGGCGAGTTGCTGGGCCTTATCGGGGTGAGTAGGGACATCACTTCCCGCAAGGAGACGGAGGAAGCGCTCCGGGAAAGTGAGGAACGTTACCGCAGCCTTTTTCAGAACCACCATACAATTATGCTCCTGGTTGACCCCGAAACCGGGTCCATCATGGATGCTAACCCCGCGGCCTGCGCCTTCTATGGCTTCTCCAAAGAAGAGCTGCTCACCCAAAAAACCACCGATCTCAATACACTCTCTCCCGAGCAGGTATTCCAAGCAATGCAGAGCGCCAAGACGGAAAAGCGGAAACGCTTTGAATTCCAACACCGTCTGGCCAACGGGGAAATCAGGGACGTGGAGATATTCACCGGACCCATTCGGGTTAAGGGCCAGGAGCTATTGTATTCCATCATCCACGACGTCACCGCGCGCAAACGGGCGAAGGAAGCGCTCCGGGAGAGCGAGAAAAAGTATCGCTCCCTTTACCAAGAATTCCAAGGGATTTTGAATGCCATCCCGGACCTCCTGTGCCTGCTGTCTCCGGATTTAAAGATAGTCTGGAGCAATGAGGCAACGGTGGGCGCCGCGCAACAAAGAAGCGCCGCCGATCTGATGGGAAAATCCTGTTATGCCATACGGCATCAGAGCTCCGAACCCTGTGAAAATTGTCCGGTTCTCAGATGTTTTCGTTCCGGCCAGATAGAAACTGATGAGAGAACCGGCGAGGGGCACACTTGGGAACTGCGCGCGGTGCCCATTTATGACGACCACGGGGAGTTAGTGGGGGCCATCGAATTAGCCCGTAACATCACCGAACGCAAGCGCATGGAGGAGGCCCTGGAGAAACGCCTGGTGGCCCTCAGCCGGCCGCTGGATGATGCGGCGGATATTAACTTCGATGATATCTTCAACCTGAAAGATATGCAGCGGCTACAGGATCTCTTCGCCAATAGCACCGGGGTAGCCTCCCTCATCACCACCCCGGAGGGCACACCCATTACCCGGCCCAGCAATTTCTGCCGTTTTTGCAGGAGCATCCGGCAGACGGAGCTGGGTCGCAACCAATGCATCGCCTCTGACGCGAGCATCGGCCGGTATAACCCTGATGGTCCAACCATCGAGAACTGCCTGAGCGCCGGATTATGTAACGCCGGCGCCAGTATCACTATCGGCGGCAAACACGTCGCCAATTGGCTGATCGGCCAGGTCCGGGATGAAACGCAGACTGAGGAGAATATGCGGAAATATGCCCGGGACCTGGGAGTCGACGAGGAAGAATTTATCGCCGCGTTTCGGGAAGTCCCATACATGTCGGCAGATCAGTTCCAGCAGGTCGCCCAGGCCCTCTTCGTTTTTGCCAATCAGCTCTCCGCCATGGCGTACCAGAATGTCCAGCAGGCGCGGTTTATCACCGAACGTAAACAGGCGGAAGCGGCGCTCAGGGACTCGGAAAGGCGATTGGCGGAAATTATTGATTTCTTGCCCGATGCCACCTTTGCCATAGATCTAACGGGGAAGATCATCGCCTGGAACCGGGCCATTGAAGAGATGACCGGAGTCAAGGCGGAGAACATGATCGGCAAGGGGAATTATGAATACGCCTTGCCGTTTTATGGGATGCGCCGGCCCATATTAATTGATCTGGTATTTATGCCTGATGATGAGATCGAAAAGAAATATGCCTTTGTCAAGAGAGAAGGAGACATCCTCTTGGCTGAGGCTGATGTGCCTTTAAAAGGGAAAATACACCTGCTCTGGGGGAAAGCCAGGCCCTTATATAACGGTGAGGGGAATATCGTCGGCGCTATTGAGGCTATCCGCGATATCAGTGAGCGCCAGCGGGCCGAAGAAGAACGGGCCAAGCTGGAAGCCCAGATTCGGGAAGTCCAGAAGCTGGAGAGCCTGGGGGTCCTGGCCGGGGGCATCGCCCACGACTTTAACAACCTGCTCATGGCCATCCTGGGAAACGCCGACCTGGCGCTGTTCTCCCTTTCGCCCGCGTCTCCGGCCCGCCCCAATGTGGAGGATATCCTCCGGGCTTCCCAGCGGGCCGCGGACCTGTGCCGCCAGATGCTGGCCTACTCCGGCAAGGGCCGGTTCGTGGTGGGCCGCTACGACCTCTCGGAGATCGTCCAGGAGATGGCGCAGATGCTGGAAGTCTCGGTCTCCAAGAAAGCCACTCTGCGCTACTCCTTCCACTCGGACCTCCCGCCGGTGGAGGCCGACGCCACCCAGTTGCGCCAGGTCATCATGAACCTGATCACCAACGCCTCCGAGGCCCTGGGGGACCGGAGCGGTGCTATCTCGGTCTCCACCGGCGTCATGGACTGCGACCGGGCCTACCTCTCCGAGAGCTACCTGGACGACAACCTCCCGGAGGGAAGGTATGTTTACCTGGAGGTGGCGGATACGGGTGGCGGCATGGACAAGGAAACCCGGCGCCGCATCTTCGACCCCTTCTTCACCACCAAGTTCACGGGGCGGGGACTCGGTCTGGCCGCGGTCCTCGGCATCGTGCGGGGACACCAGGGGGGCATCAAGGTCTATAGCGAGCCGGGACAGGGGACCACCTTCAAGGTCCTGCTGCCCGCGAGGGAATGGGCCCCGGAGGACCGGGCGCCCAGCGCGGCCCAGAGCGACCAACCACTCACCGGCGGGACCATTCTCCTCATCGACGACGACCCCGACGTGCGCCAGGTGGGCTCCCAGATGCTGAAACGACTGGGCTTTAAAGTTCTGACGGCGGCCCACGGCCAAGAGGGATTGGAGATTTTCCGGGCGAATATGGGGGAGATTAACTGCGTCCTCCTGGATCTCACCATGCCCGAGATGGGCGGTGATGAGGTTTTCCGGGAGATCCGCCGCCTGCGGAGCGACGTGTGCGTGATCCTCTCCAGCGGCTACAACGAGCAGGACGTGACCCAAAGGTTCGTGGGCAAAGGGCTGGCGGGGTTCATCCAGAAGCCCTACACCAGGGCTAACCTGCGGGAGACTCTGAATCGCGTTCTGGGATCGAAGTAGCGGATAATTCCCAGGGACAAAGTCAGGATTGCCGATATGATCCGCATATCAGATCGCCGGGAGGCGGACCCGGGGAGAAATCAGGTGGACCTTTGCAGGCTGGCGCCCGGGACGAGGTAATCTGAGTCTCGATGGGGGTGGCTGGCTTCAATTTTCCATCAAGTAATAATTTCCCCAGCATCTCCTGGCAGGTTTCCTTTTGACGATATGGTCCCTGCCGGTGAAGAGCGGTGGCGGCTCACCGGTAAGGCGGAGCCATCCAGTCAGGGGGAGATTCCCGCTTTCCCGCCGGTCTTCCGGGAAATAATTTCTCTGATCAATTCCCGGAGTTTTTCCAGCCTGATGGGTTTGTTGAGCAAGAAGTCGGCTTGAGACTTCTCCTGTTCGCTCACGGGAACGCTTTCCCAGCCGGTGAGAATGGCCACGGGAAGGTGGGGATACTCTTTTTTGATTTGGGCCGTCAACTCATAGCCGTCCATAAAAGGCATACCTAAGTCGGTAATCACCAAATCAAAAGGACTGTTTTTGTGCTGACTGAAAAATAGAGTGCCTAAAGCCGTCTGTCCGTCGCCGGCCGCGACCACCTTATGGTTATCCTTCTCCAGCATCTTCCGGGTAATCGCCCGAACGGTAGGCTCGTCTTCCACGTAGAGGATATGGAGGGGGTATGACTCGGCAGGTAATTTCCGGGGTTCGGCAAAGGCCGGTTTCAGAGCTTCCTGGTAAGGAAAATAAAGCCTGACCGTGGTCCCTTCCCCAGGTTTGCTGTTAATTTCCACTATACCCTGGTAGCGCTCCATGGTGCCCTTGACCATCACCAATCCCAGGCCGGACCCCCTAAGACCTTTGGTGGTAAAAAAAGGCTCGGTGCAGCGCCGGAGGGTCTCTTCCTCCATGCCCTGTCCCGTATCTTCAACCTCCAGAATAACCTGGGAATCCCCAAACCAGGACCTGAGAGTGATTTGCCCGTGATGAGGAATGGCATCAATGGCGTTGAGCACCAGATTGATGAGGGCGTCCCGGATTTCGCTTTCTACGCCGGTGACCTGGGGTAGATCCGTTTGGAGATCCTGCTTGACCTCAATGACTCTCCCATGCCGCTGAGTTTCGTTTTTCCAGCGGAAACTGGTGAGGTTAATGGCTTGCTCAATAATCAGGTTCAAATTGATGGTGGAAACTTCCCCCTGTTTTTGCAGGCGGTAAAAGTCCCGCAACCGATCAATGGTGCTGGCAATGTCTGTGGCTGCAGTTTGAATGGCCTCATAATTTTCTTTCAGCGGGGCGGGCAAAGCTTCCTCGCCGTTGAGCAACAGGTCCAGATGGCCGATGATGGGCACTAAATGATTACTGATATCGTGGGCGATACCGCTGGCTATCTGACCCATGATGCGCAACCGTTCTTGCTGCATGACTATTCCCTGAGTCTGGTGCAGTTCCCGGTAGGCCTGGGTCAGGGTTTCCTCCAGGTCCTTCTGGGCGGATATGTCAATGAAAATGCCGCTGACATGGTCGATCTTCCCTTGGGGGGTGAGAAATATCCGGGCCTCCGCGCGGATCCAGACGATCCTCCCGGATTTTTTGCGAATCCGATACTCCCGGAGATAAGCCTTGTTGGTTTTCAGTCCCTCCACAAACTTCTGTTTGGTCGGCTGCAAATCTTCGGGCAGGATTAAATCGCGCCATTTCAGCCGCCGGGAATCGAAGTCTTCCTTGGGATAGCCGGTTAAGGCCTCAATTTTCCGGTCATAGACGTCAATGCTCCAATCGGCGTAGCCCCGAAAAACCACGGCGGGGATCTGGTTCACCAAGAGCCGGTATCTTTCCTCGTTTTGCCGCAGGGCTTCTTCGGTGGCTTTCTGTTCGCTAATGTCTTGGAGTTGCGCCAAGAAGCCCGTTATTTTACCGCTTTTCTTCAGGGGAGTGATGATGAGATCTATAATCGCGGTCCCTGACCGGGAGCTCTGGTAGAGTCCGCTTTGCCTGATTTTTTCGAAATCGAAGGCACATTCGCACCGGACCGTCTCTCCCCGGCGCAGCCTTTCTTTTTCGCTTTCAGGAATATTGGGGTCCCGGAAAAGGTTGAATTTCATGATCCGGGTGATCCCGGATATTCCGAAGATCTCCAGGCAGGAACTGTTGATGTCTTTCAGCCAGCCCTCGGTATCGAAAATTTCCTTGCCGATAGGAGATTCCTCAAAAATGCTCTGAAAGATTTCTTTGCTATGGGTGAACATAGATTATTAGGTGGCTGCGATTGCGATAATGATGGTTACCTTAATTTCGGAATACTACCCTGTAAACTTGAGGAGGTCAGCCTGATAAACCTGATGGGCCTGAAGAGGATAGGTAGATATCTGGATCATATCCGCAATTGTTGAACTACGGGCTGATTCGCCTGATGGAGTCAGGCCAGGTGACCAATCGCTACAAGGGGGTGGCCACCATGACCGCCCGGAGCAAGCACGGCACTTCCCGCATCGTCCCCTTCCTGCCGGAAGGCTGTGCGGTGGACGTGCCGGCGCAGTTGGCCAACTACGTCTGCACCGACTCAAGGGCCGTGAAAGCACGGCCCAGCCAGATGTTGACAGATCAATGGCGGTGGCATAAAAACTGCAAAAGCAATTTCCTCATACATCCAAGAATTAGAAGCTATTTCAAGACCTCAATTGCGCACAAATTTGTTATTCTGAGCGAAGCGAAGAATCTAGTAATTTCAAGGAATAGACCCTTCGCCTGCGGCTCAGGGTGACAGAAAAAAACGGTTTTGAAATAGCTTTGTAGAAGGAATTGTGGGCCGCGTGGTTCTCGCGGCGCCGCGGCCGCGAAATTTCTGGTTGGAAAAAACGCAATGGAAACTTTCCGCCATAACCTTTCCCCTAAAGAAGTAAAAATCTTTTTAAAAACTGTGGCAGAACTGACGGAAAACCTGTTCATCTATTATTGCTATAAAATACCGGCTAATTGCCCTAAATGCGGCCGACCAGGGCTCTGTCGAGCCGGTGCGGTCAGTTTGTTCAGCAGCAGGTTCGACAAGGTAACCCACGAAATTAGCACCTGCCTGCAATGCAGATATAAAGATATGGCAACGGTTTTAACCTGCGAGAGATTATAGTGGATACATCTTGGCAAACCGGCCACGATTGCCCACCCTAAGGTTGCGGGGGGACCCACAGGCGAGACGCCTGTGGCTAGCAGTCCCCCGGCCCTCCCCGCAAAATCATTTCCTCTCCCCTCACAACCTCAATATCAGCCATGGGAGCCCACATGATTGAGGCCGGAGAGGGGCAATAGGGTTTTATTGCTGCAAAGGGCCTCCTGGAAATGACGAGGACGGGGAACCCTTGGCTTGGTTGCCGGTTGGACCAAAGGGTAAAGCGGTGCAGGAGTGGGTGGGGCCGGTTCCGGAGGGGGGTCTAGGCCCCCAACGCGCCGTTATGGGTGAGGGCCGGCAGCAGGTTTAGATCTTAGCGGACTTTCCCTCTTGCCCGGGTTGCTCTTCCAGAATGAGTTTCAGGGCGGCCGGGATATGGCGCACCATCTCTTCCAGCCTGGTGGCCGGGGTTGGCTGGGCCAGATACCCGGCCATGCGGTTGACCCGGGCCGCCAGGATGGCCCCGGGGACGATGTCATAACCCGCGGCCACCAAGGCGGAGACAATCCCGGTCAAGGTATCCCCCGTGCCGCCGATGGGCTCCAGGGCGGCGATCCCGGGTTCGGCGATGACGGCCATGATCCCCTCCTTGGCGGCCACATAATCCTTGGGGCCTTTGACCAGAAGGTGTTGGGCGGCATTCTCATGGGCATAGGCCCGGGCGATGAGCTCCGGGACCTGGTTATCCTGGTGCAGGATAAAGCCCCGGGTGTAAAAGGGATGGGGGGCCTCTTCATCCGCCAGAAAGGCCAACTCCCCGGCATCGGGGGTGAACAGATCGTATTCCGGCGCCTGGCCGCTCATTTTGGCCACATACATATACCCGGCGTCGGCAATGAGCCGGGGCCGCGCCGCCAGGTCCTGAACGGCAAAGAGGACCCGATTGTGCCAGTCCACTATGGGAAGGATGTAATGGAAGGCGATGGCGCTGAATTGGTATTGTCCCAGGTTGAGGGTCAGGTGCTCGTAAAGCCGGCCGCTCCCCTGGCCCAGGCCGATATCCCCCACCAGGAAAGCGAAGGGGGCGGGCCGGTCCAGCACCTCCAGACAGGAAGCGGCTGCGGCCAGCAGCGCGGCGGTCCCCCGGGTGATGGGCGTCTTCTGCCCCTGGACGGTAAGATGGCGGTCATCCACGGTAATTGGCCCTGCCACCAGGGGGAACCCCTCATCCGGAACCGTGCCCACTACCGCGAGCATAGCCGCTCCATTTCCTGGAAGGCCAGCTCCAGGGCATAGCCGCAGACCGTATGGCCGATATCCCGGGGGCGGGGCGCGGCCTCCAGGGTTTGCCCCACGAGTTTATAGGCGAGGTAAGGCACATCCGGACAGCCGCCGCCGGAGACGTTGACAATCATCCGGGTCTCTTTATCCACCGTCAATTTCATATTCGCAGCCCGGACCATGAGATACCGCCCGAAATCCTTGACCTGGAAGAGGTCCACCGGTTTGAGCAAAGGGCTGGTTACGGGGACCACCTGGAGGGGTGACAGCCGGTTTTCCGCCATTATCCTGAGAAGTTCCAGCTTTTTCATCAGGGGAAACTGGATGACCAGATCACAACCGCTCTGGATCTCCGGCGGCGGCCCCATGACCTGGATAAGCCAGCCTGCGGCCCGGAGCACTTTTTCAGCCCGGATTACTTCACTGGTGTTGGCGAAAACCAGGATGCCCTGGTCGGTATGCTCACCCGGAGAGAAAACTGCGGGCTTGCGCTTCCAAAAACCCCAACGAGACATGAAGACTCCTAAGAGAAACGGTTTCTGCCGCGGGCGTGGCCGACTGGACCGGAAAGCCCGGGGAAGAAGGCTCTTATAATTGCACCAGGATCTTGCCGGCCCCGGCGCCCGTCACTTCGCCGATAACCACGGCGACGGCTATCCCGGCCAGGTGCAGTTGTTCCAGCAGAAAAGCCGCCTGTTCCGGGGCCACGGCCAGCAACAGGCCGCCGTTGGTCTGGGCGTCGCTGAAGATATCCACCAGCACGGGGTCGAGCCCTGCCGCCAGTTGCAACCTTTTGTGGCAATAGTTGCGGTTGGCGAAGCTTCCGGCCGGCACCAACCCCATGGCCGCATATTCCTTGGCCGCGGCCAAAACCGGGACCTTAGGGGCATAAACGGTGAACTCCACCCGGCTGGCGGTGGCCATTTCCAGGGCGTGGCCGAAAAAACCGAAACCGGTGATGTCCGTGACCGCGTGGATCCCCCGGTTTGCCAGGCACTCCGCCGGCAGCCGGTTCAAGGCCGTCATCACCCGAACCGCCTCCGCCTCCGCCTCCGGGGACGCCAGGCGCCCCTTCATGGCGGTGGCGATGATGCCGGTGCCAAGGGGCTTGGTGAGAATCAGGAGATCCCCTGGCCGGGCCCCGGCATTGGTGAGCACCCGCTCCGGATGCACCACCCCGGTTACCGACAGCCCATACTTGAGTTCGATGTCGTCCACGCTGTGGCCGCCCAGAAGCAGGGCCCCGGCTTCATGAATCTTATCGAGACCCCCCGCCAGGATGGCTTGCAACACCTCCTTGGGAACGGTTTGGCTGGGGTAACAAACGATGTTCATGGCGGTGAGCGGTCGCCCACCCATGGCATAGACGTCGCTCAAGGCATTGGCCGCGGCGATTTGCCCAAAGGTAAAGGGGTCGTTGACGACGGGGGTGAAGAAATCCAGCGTCTGAATTAGGGCGATCTCCGGCGTCAACCGGAATACCCCGGCGTCGTCAGCGGTTTCCATGCCTACCAGCAGGTCCGGGTGAGACTGAACCGGTAGACTCTGCAAGATTTCCTCCAGCAACCCGGGAGGAACCTTGGCGGCTCAACCAGCGGCCCGCACCTGCTCCATCAGGGGGCGGTAGGTCTCTACAGACATGTCACACTCCTCCGAGAGTTTATTTTCTTACCGATCACCAATCTTCGAAACCGAAGCCTTTCTTATCCCTAAGCGGCCCTCACCGCGGTTCAGCCTCCGGGATCTTTAACCGTTCCAGAAGATGCATCTCCCTGACCAGGCGGTCCACTGCCGGGGGGACCAGGTGCTCCCAGGGCTGGCCCAAGCCCATCATCCGGCGGATACCGGTGGCCGTGAGGCCTTTTTCCGCTTTGGGCTTGCGCCAGAGGACCTCCACTTTCAGGCCCAAGGACTGGAACATCTGCAGTTTCCTTTCCCCCCACTCATCGTAAATGGTCAAGAAAAAAGTGGCATCCAGGGGCACGTAATAACGATATAGTTCGGGAAAGTTGATGGGCAGGGGCACCAGGGAAAATTCCCGGTGGGTCAGCCCCTGGTCCAGGAGGACTTCCCTGATCATGACGTAGCGTTCGTAAAACGTCAGGGGATTGTCCAGCGCCGAACTCCGGTGGGGGTCCGCGGGGTCGAATTTGGTCAGGGTGGGGTCCGGGTTGGTGATGCTCACCACCAGATGGCGGCAGCGCTCCTTGGCGGCCAGCACATATTTCAAGTGATCCAGATGGAAGAGCTGGAAGCGTCCGTGAGCCACACCGATTTCGTCCATGATGGCGCTCTCCTTCTCAGGCAAGCGTGACCGATTCACCGGAGTTTCAAGGGTTTATAGGGCCCGGGAAAGAAGGGTTGATCCCGGGGGCTGTCCATCAGGCCCCAGAGTTTGCCCCGGTCCAGGAAATTTAAGATGAGCCACATCAATTCCCCGCCCCGGACCAGGCCCAGAGCCCCCTGGGCGCAGCTCACCTCCTGAAACTCCGCCACCTGATCCCGCCGGGTGTATTTCCCCACCATCAGGAGAGGCACCGTTTCCCCGGAGTGGATCATTTTGCCGGCGCTGTTGGTGGCATGGTCGGCGGTGATCACCAGGAGGGTTTCGGGGTCGGTGACCATCTTCTGGAGGGCGAAACTCAGGGCCCGGTCCAGGGCGGCAATGACGTCCCGCTTGATGAGGGGGTTCTTGGTGTGGGCCGCCTCGTCGGGGGCCTTGGTATGGACATAGATGAAGTCGTAGTCTTTCGCCTGGTGGGCCAGCTTGAGCCGTTCCCGGAGGTCCGCCTCCGGCCGGTCCGTGTCTTTGACCGCCCTGGTCTCCAGGCCCAGATGCAGGCTTAAGCCCCGGTAGATGGGGCCGGAAGCAATGGCCAGGGCCCTGAGGCCCCATTTTTCCCCAAAGGGCCGGACCGGTTTCTTTTGCCCGGCACGCTGCATACCCACCGCGTTCAAGGGCGCCAGGCCCCGCCGCCTTCTCTCTTTATTCAGGGGATGCCGGGAGAGCTGTTGATAACCCCAGAGGAGGTAGCGGTTCAAGGCCTGGGCGGTATGCCGGGCTTTGGCGCGGTCCCGGGCCTCCTCCCAGGGCAGGACTTCCATCAGGGGACGCCCCTCGTAAATGGGGTTGGAATCGGTAATCTCCGGGGAGACGTCCCCTTTTAAGATCACGATGCCCCTGATGCCGCCGGTGGGCACAAAAGTGATATCCACCCCCTCCCAGTGGAAGGCTTGGATGGCCCCTTGCAGGGCCAGGCAGGTTTCCGGATCAACCTGGGGGTCCTCCACTTCCAGCACCAACTCGTCTTTTTTCCGCCGCACCGAAAAGATTCTGCCCAGGAGGGCCACATCCCCGTCCCCCAGGGGAATATTCTCTCCCAGGGCCTCGATATAGCCCCGGCCGGGAAATTCCGAGAGCTCGTAGCCGAAGAGGAGGAAGTGGGCGATCTCGCTGGGCAAGGCCATGCCCTGCAGCCGGGGGTGGTAGAGGCCGGTCATGCCCAGGGCCGCCAGGCGGTCCAAATTGGGCGTGTGGGCCTGTTGCAGGGGCGTCTGGCCGTCGAAAACGGCATGCCCCCGGTCTCCCAGACCGTCCAGGATGAGGAGAATGCATCTCATAAGCGGTCTCACTTAGAGGGTGACGGGGAAAAAATGGTCATCTCATCCTTTCCAGGATGGCCGGAACCTGCCGTTATTCTAGCGTTGCCGGCTATTACCCTGGGCCTCAAGGAATTCCTGCACCACCTGGAGGGTGGTGAAAAGGGCCGCCTCCTCCCGCAGTTCCAGCACCCACCAGTTGCACAGGGGAAGGTGCCAGAGCAGGTCCAGGCGGTCCTGCAGGTCCGCCAGGGATTGGGGTGGCAGATGCCCGGCTTCGGTCTCTTCGTGATAAACATGGGCGTTGACAAAACGCTCCGGGTGCGGCGCCACAAAATCCTTCACCCGAAAGAGGCCGCTCCGGACCGCGGGGCTCACCCGGGCATGGCCCACATCCAGGGTAGCCCAGGCCCCGGACAGGCGGATGAGCTTTTCGAACAGGTCCGGCCTGCTGGTCCAGCCCCAGGCCAGGTTCTCGATGCAGAGCCTGAGACCCAGCTTGTTGGTGAGACGGACCAACTCCGTCAGGCCGGCCAGGGTTTTCTGCCAGCACAGGTCGAAGGCCGATTCCCGGCCCAGGCCGCCGATGTGAATGGTGATAAAGCGGCCTCCCAGCTTGGCCACCAGGCGGCAGACCCGGCGAAACAACTGCATAGTCCGCCGGGTCTCTTCCGGGTCCTCGGCGCCCAGGTCCGAGCGTTCAAAGGCACAGTGAAACCGAAGATCCAGGGGGTGCAGGTTGGCAAGCGCCCGGCCCAGGGCGTTTTCGGCCCCGGGGGTCTCCGGGAAATTCTCCAGGGTGAAGGTCCAATCCACCCCGCCGAAACCGTGCTCCAGGGCAAAAACGCGGAGTTGTTCGGAGTCGGGGAGAAAATTACAACATGCCAACACCGGTTGAACCATGGAAAACCTCCCTGCCGATCCGGGGCCGTCTTTTCAGCCACCCCCATCAGACAAAGGGCTGAGGGTCTGTTCCAGTTCGTCCAGCAACCGGTTCAGATCCAGGCCATACCTCCGTGCCACTTCCTCAAGGGAATCGAACATCGCCTGGCAATAGAGGCACCCACCCGCGGCAGCATCATATTGCCGGAAAACTCTCTCCGTATGCCGATGTTGGCAGAGTATTTCAAAGATGGTCATTTCCGGGGTTATCGCGCCCACCTTTTCCTCCGGCTCTCCAGGTGACTGGGGTAACTTCCCCCTAGGGGTGGCCCCCTCGCGGCTGCACGCCGCCATGCCGCACGCTTAAAACAATCTTGACCTCAGCAGGGGAAACCTGTCCGGCTTACCGGGCCCGGACGGTTCTCCGGCGGCAACTGGCCCCGGATGCAACCATCCGGATAACTGGGCGGGGATGAAGGCAGGGTGAGGAGCTTACCTGAGGAATGAAAGGATGGCAGTTGAACAGGAATTCAATGCCTGCAGTACCAATCCCAGGCGATCCTCCCCCCCCTCAGCCGGCGCCTTGGGGATGCGGGCCTTGCCAAGGCCCCCCGAACACCCGGGGTTCAAGACTTTCTGCGAATGATGAGTAGGGGCCGATGCACCTGGGATCACCACCTTTAAGGAAATTTCCATCATTATAAACCAGGCATTAGGAAAATCAAAATTTTTCCCTGGCCCTGGATTGCTCTCCGGCCAGGACCAGAACCTTATCAATGGGCCAAAGATTCAACCTATCCCCCCACCCGGGGCTAGCCTACTCGGGATTTCAGAATCTCACTTTTATTGATCCCGATGCCATCGAGATAACGAATCTGAATTGCCAGGTCTTTTTTTACGACGCCCTGGGTTTGAATAAAGCCGAGATATTGGCCCTCAAGCTCAACAGTAAATTTGGACTCAGGGCCAAGTCGTGGGTGACCTATTTCAACAGCGACCTAGATAATGTTGGCTCAGTTGGAATATGGCAGAATTACTGCGGCTGGACTCAGAAAAGCATGTCAACAAAGTGGCTGTGGTATTCTTTCAGTTCCTTGTGGCATTCGCCGCAGAACAGGCGCACGTCCCCCTGGATCTCCGAGTCGTCGCTCACCGCGGAGAAGCTCCCGTCTTCGTTTTGTACGTAAAAAGTGGTGATGGTCACCCCTTCGGCCACCTCATAGAAATCCGTGTCATTACCGCAATAAGGGCAAGAAATCTTCATTTCCCCTGCTCTTGCCGCAGAATCTCTTTAAGGTCCTGCTTGTAGGTGGCATTATTGGGCGCCAGCTTCCGGGCCTGCTCCATTTCAATGTTCGCCCGCTTAAACTGCTGCCTGGAGAGTTTTTTCTTGCCCTGTTTCTGGTAAATCTCCCCTTGCTGGACAAAGAGCCGGGCCAGATAAAAATGGGTGCGGGGGTCCCGGGGATTCAACTCGTTGGAATCCTGGAGCTCCTGGCGGGCTTTCTTATACTTGCCCTGGTGGTAATGGATGATCCCCAGGTTCCGGAGTATCACCGGGCGATGCACCTTGTCCGGGGCCTTCAAAGCCTTCAGGAGCAAAATCTCCAGGCGGGCCATGGTCTTCTGGTCGTTGAGCGCGGAATTCCCTTCCACCAGCAGCCGGTCGCTGAACCCGGCCACTTCCCCGCTGGAGAGGGCCCGGCCCAAGAGGGCTTCCTCCAGGATAACCTGGTCAGGTTGGCCGGCAGATACCGGTGGGGGTGCCTGGGGGGGCGGCAACTCCTGGATGGGCGCCATGGGCGCTCCCAGGCAGCCGGCCAGAGCGCCCAAGAGAATTATTGACAGGCAAGCCTTAAGTTTCAACACGTGCCGCAAACCTCGCCTAGATGGGGTCCAGGCATTATTATCCCATCCCCGGGAGCCCCGTCAACCCTTTTGACTGCCGGGGTTGCCCCGGGCAGTATCTGCTAGTCTCTAAGGAATTGGAAACCCTTGCGAACGACCTGACGGTTGACGCGAGCCGGGTGTAGCCGTCTGAGGAACTGGTCGGCCAGAGAATCCGCCTGCTTCTGGTCGCCGCAAGTGAAAATATCCAGAACCAGATAGCCGTATTCCGGCCAGGTATGGAGGGAAATATGGGATTGAGCCAGGAGGGTGAACCCGGTAACCCCTTGGGGATCAAATTGATGAAACCGGGAACCCAGGTTGGTCAGTCCGGCTTTCTTAACCGCGGTTTTAATGAGGAGATGGAGAAATTTACGGGAATTGATCTTCTCCGGATCGCAGCCGAAAAGCTCCAACATCAGGTGATATCCATCCGGCCGCGGATTCTGGATCAAGAGCTCCCGTTTCATAGGCGGCCCCTCCTTGGAAAAGTTTGGTAAACCAGGGAGTCGCCTCCCTAGATCATGCCAGCCCCCTGGATATCGGGTTTGACAACATCGTAAAATTCTTATGGGAAAATCTCTGAGCTGTCAATAAAAAACTGGAGCCGGCGAGCCAGGAAAGACCGCGGATGCGTCCAGGGTAGGGCGATGAGAGTCAGGGTACGGTGGGAAGAGGCGGCGGCAAGCCGAGGAGACCCCGGTCCTCCAGTAGAGGCCGGGGATCCACCAGGTGGCGGGTAAACCAGCCCTCATAATCCTGGGCGCCCAGGGCCAGGGCCAGGATCTCGGAAAAATGGAAGATGGGGAGTTTGTTGGCCGCGGTGCATCTGACCTCCAGGTTGAGCTGGCACATGGCGCAGGAGGTGACCAGGCAGTCCGCGCCCGCAGAAACTGCGCTGCCGATTATTTCGTTGACCAGGGGGGTAACCGCCTCGGGCCGCACCGCGGACAGGAAGCTGCCGCAACAGCGGTTGTTAAACGCGCCCCGCACGGGTTTGGCTCCCAGGGCGGTGAGGATATTTTCCATTTCTGCCTGGTAATATTTCTGGCGGTGCAAGGCGGGGGGGCGGTAAAGGGTGCAGCCGTAATAGGGGACGAATTTCAAGCCGTTCAGGCCGCGGACCGACCCTTTCTGCAGGCGATCCAGGCCGAATCTGACCAGGGCTTCCAGAAAATGCATGATTTCCAAATCCGGGGAAATGGGGCGGCCCCAGCGGCGTTCCTGGGCCCGGCGGAGCCTGGGGTCTTGCTGCATATCCAGGTGGGCGTGACGGAGATGATGGAGGCAGCGGGGACACATCACCAGCAGGGGGCGGTCCGGGGGGGCCAGGGAAAGATTGCGGGTCGACAGGTTAAAACCCAACTCCGGGTCCACGCTGTACGCCGAAGATGAACCGCAGCAGTTCCAATCCTCCAGTTCCTGGAGGTGGAGACCCAGGATGCGGCAGGCCTGCATCAGGGAGTGATTGCTCTCCGCGGCCGTGGTGGCCACGGAACATCCCGGGAAATAGGAAAATTCGAGGCGTTCCGGAGAATTCATCGTGGTTATACCCGCCAATAGGGGAGGAAGAGACGGTTGATTTCCTTAATAGCCTTAATCCGGGAGGGCATGAGGTCCAGCTTGCGTTTGGCCAGCATTTTCAGGCCCACGTCCACGTCCTTGAACCATTGGCCGGTAAGGAGTTTGTGCCGCAGCATGATTCCCAGCTTGTGAGTGCGGCCGTAACGTTCGATGGAGCGTAAAACCTCCAGGTGGAAGGCCAGGATATCCGGGGTGGCGACGGCCGCCCTTTCCTCCAGGGCCAGGCTGCGCAGGGTGTCCATGATGGCCGCGATATCGATGGCGTTGGGGCACTGGCTGGAACAGGTATGGCAGCTGACGCAGATCCAGATGGTGGCGCACTCCAGGGCCTTTTGCCGCATGCCGTATTGCACCAGGCGGATGACCCCGTAAGGGGGGTAGTCCATGGCTTCCACGAAGGGGCAGCCGTTGCCGCAGGTGCGGCATTGATAACAGCGGTTCAGGTCCGTGTGGCTGCGGCGGTTGACTTCGGAGGCAAAATGGCGGTCAAATTCGCTAACAATCGCGACTTCCGAGGTTTTAGACAGCGCCTGGGGTGGGCTCATCAGAGAGAGTGCCTTGAATCATGCTTGTAATATAATTATTCTATACATTGGACTAACTATAGTCAATGAACGGGTTCCAAACTGGCTTGTCCCCAACCCCTCCAACGGTTTCTAATGATTCCTGATACCGAGTTGCAACCAAAAAACCCAATTGTAGGGGCGCACCTGCGTGTGCGCCCTCAATCCAGGGCGGACACATGGGTCCGCCCCTACAAGAAAATTGTCGTTTGTACGCGGCTTGGTATGAGAAGCCTGCCTTGACAGGTTTTTCCCGGTAAGATAACTATGATTTAATCGGAAGTCCATCAAGGGTTATTGACAAATTTTTCCCAAGGAAGGCGGAGAATATGGAATTACTATTCCGGCCCCGGCGGCTCAGAAGGTCTGAAACTTTGCGGCGCATGGTCCAGGAGACCCGGCTGCGCCGGGAAGACCTCATTTACCCCATGTTCGTGGCCCCCGGCCAGGGCGTGCGCCAGGAAGTCCCTTCCATGCCCGGGGTCTTCCGCCTGTCCCTGGAGAAGCTGGTGGAAGAGGCCAAAGAAGTGGCGGGCCTGGGGATTCCCGGGGTTCTTCTCTTCGGCCTGCCCCAGAAAAAGGACGAGACCGGCAGCGAGGCCGCGTCCCCCAAGGGCGCGGTGCAACAGGCGGTGCGCCGCCTTAAAAAAGAGGTGCCGGACCTGGTGGTGATCACCGACGTCTGCCTCTGCGGCTACACCAGCCACGGCCACTGCGGCCTCCTGCGTCCCGGTGGGGAGGTGGACAACGACGCCACCCTGGAGGTCCTGGCCCAGGTGGCGGTGTCCCACGCCCAGGCCGGCGCGGACATCGTCGCGCCCTCGGACATGATGGACGGCCGGGTGGGGGCCATCCGGGAGGCCCTGGATGAGGTGGGCCAGGAAATGACGGCCATTCTCTCCTACGCCGTGAAATACGCCTCCAGCTTCTACGGTCCTTTTAGGGACGCGGCGGACTCCGCGCCCCAATTCGGGGACCGGCGCGCCTACCAGATGGACCCGGCCAACGCCCGGGACGCGATTCGGGAAGCGGCCCTGGACGTGGAAGAAGGCGCAGATATCCTCATGGTCAAGCCCGCCATGCCCTACCTGGATATCCTGGCCCGCCTCCGTCCGGAGTTCGACCTGCCCCTGGCCGCGTACCAGGTGAGCGGCGAATACGCCATGATCAAGGCCGCGGCCCAAAAGGGCTGGCTGGACGAAACCGCGGTGATGCTGGAATCTCTGCTCTCCATCAAACGGGCCGGCGCCGACCTGATCCTCACCTACTTCGCCAAACAAGCCGCGGCGTTGCTGGGGAAGTAGAAGATTTGAGATAGGTCTCACGCAAAGTCGCAAAGTCGCAAAGACGCGAAGAAAAAATTTATATTTTGCGTCTTTGCGTCTTGGCGTGAAAAATTATAAAAAACCCGGGCAGGAGTCCTGCCCGGGTTTTTGTATTACGGTTGAAGCCCTTGTAATTACGGTTTGTATGGCAGGCGCAGAGCGCCAGGCCTTCAGCCGTCTACTGCTTCTTTTCTTCCTTCGGGGACTTCTCCACCGGGCAATCAGCCTTCTTGCTCACCTTCTTTTCGGCCTTGGCGGACTTCTTGGTGGTTTCCTTGCCCTTTGCCTTGTCGCCGGATTTCGTTACTTCCTTGGTCTCGGATTTGGCTTTCTCTCCGGGTTTGGCCTCTTCTTTGGCTACGGGTTTAGCAGCCTCGCCGGGCTTGTCCGTGGCCTTGGGGGCTACCTGGGACTGCCCCGTGGAGGTTTCCGTTTTTACTGCCGGTTTTTCCGCTTCTTTGGTGGCGGTTTGGGCATAGCCAGCCGCGGTCAGCCCCAGGGCGAAGACTACGGCGGTTAAGGCGGTAATGACTTTCTTCATTTTCTTTTTTTCTCCTGATTTCGGATGAGTTAATCGCCAAGGGCGATTGATATTTTTTATGAATGCATAAGCCTTGCCAAAAACTAAGCAATATAACCTAAGGATATTACTGATAAATTAAATTATGGTTGTTTATCTCCCCCAGTCAATAAAAACAGGAATCTTAATTTGAGAGAAGGGATTTTAAAGGGTCGGTTTTTGCCGAGCAGGGAAATCTAAACTTGAGAGGAAAGGCAAAAAAATGAGAATTTGCTTATCAAATTGATAAACCCACGTGGGCCGCGGGTTTCAAGGCTAACGGTCCGCCAGATAATTTTCCAGCCGTCTAAGCGCCTCCGCCAGGTTCTCCAGGGAATTGGCGTAGGACAGCCGCAGGAAACCCTCGCCTCCCGCGCCGAAGTCGATGCCCGGGGTCACTCCCACCTTGGCCTTTTCCAAAATATCAAAGGCCAGGGCATAGGAGTCGTTGGAGAGATGCCGGGCGTTGACAAAGACATAAAAGGCGCCGGTGGGGGTGACCGGAATATGAAAACCCAGCTTCTCCAGGCCCGAAAGCAAAAAACGCCGCCGGGCGTCGTAGGTGGCCCGCATCTTCTCTATCTCCGGGCCCGCCTGGGTCAGGGCCGCGATGCCGGCCCGCTGCACAAAGGGATTGGCGGAGATAAAGAAATTCTGCATCAGTTTCTGCAAGGGCCGCACGAACTCCCGGGGCGCGATGAGGTAGCCCAGGCGCCAGCCGGTCATGGCGTAGAGCTTGGAGAAGCCGTTGATCACCAGGGCCCGGTCGGTGAACTCCAGGATGGTGTGCTCTTGGCCCTCATAAACCAGGCCGTGGTAGATCTCGTCGGAGACGATGAAGGGCCCTAGCTCCGCCAGCGCGGCCAGGTTTTCCTTGGAAAGCAGGGTGCCCGCGGGATTGGACGGGGAGTTGATGATCATCGCCTTGGTGCGGGGCGTTAAATAGGGACCCAACTCCCCGGGGCGGAACTGGAAGCCGTCTTCTTCCCGGACCCGCACGTAGCGGGGCACGGCCTCCACCAGCCGTAGCATGTTGGGATAACAGGCGTAATGGGGGTCGGTGAGGAGCACCTCATCCCCGGGGTCCAGGAGACCGGCAAAGATCAGGACCATGGCAGGCGAAGTGCCGGAGGTGACGATGAACTGCTCCGGCGTGAGGCTCACCCCGTACTTCTCCAGATAATGCCGGCACAGGACCTCCCGCAACTCCAAGAGCCCCTGGGAATGGGTGTACTGGGTCTCGCCGCTGGTTAGAGCCCGGAAAGCCGCGTCCGTGACCACCTGGGGGGTGGCGAAATCCGGCTCCCCGATCTCCAGGTGGATGATGTGCTCGCCCCGGCGCTCCAGCTCCTGGGCCCGCTCCAGGATATCCATCACCAGAAAAGGGGTGATCTCCCGGGCCCGGCGGGACACGGCCGTCTCAGACGCTTCCTGCTTCATCACGCCCCTAACATAGCAAGCCCGCGGCTTGATGGCAATAATATTGGGGGAGGGGAGTTTGACAGCTATCCTCTTGACCAGTCTTCGTAGGGCGCGTCCTACGCTCCATTTTTAGTGCGTGAGACGCACCCTACCTGGCCTTTTGCGGGTTGGGAGGAGGGTGCGGGGGGAGGGCAGGGAGAACAGCTCCCTGGCCCTTCCCCCATCACAATTTTTCATACTATTCTCTTGACACGTATATATTTGTATAGTATTAAAGAGCCATGAAGCCCTTAACGGAGAAACAGCAAGCGGTGTTGACCTTTGTGGAGGATTTTTGTGAGCGCCAGGGGTATCCCCCCACGGTGCGGGAAGTGGCGTCTCATTTCGCGGTTCAGCCCCGGGCCGCGGCCGATCATCTCGAGGCCCTGAAGCGCAAGGGTTATCTCCGCCGGGAGCCGGGCCTGTCCCGGGGGTTGGTCCTGTCGCTTCGGGGGCCGGGCCAGGTGGTGGAGGTGCCGGTGCTGGGCCGCATCGCCGCGGGCCAGCCGCTCTTGGCCCAGGAGCAGGTGGAGGACACCCTGCCGCTCCCCCGGGCCTGGGTCCGGGGGGAGGAGGTCTTCCTCCTGAAGGTGAGCGGCGAGAGCATGGCCCCCCTGATTCTCCCCGACGACCTGGTGATGGTGCGGGTCCAGTCCCGGGTGGAGCGGGGAGAAATCGCGGTGGCGCTGGTGGGGGAGGAGGCCACCCTGAAGCGGGTCTACCAGGAGGCCGGGGGCCTGGTCCTCAAAGGGGACAACCCGGATTTCACCCCCCTGCGCTTCTCCCCCCAGGAGGCCGGGGAGATGGTGCAGATCCTGGGAAAGGTGGTGGGCGTGTACCGTAGCCTGGAGAAGGGAAGCAGATGAAGGCCTTGAGCCGCTGGCTGGCCCCTTTGAGGCCCGGGCGGGCCGCGCTCCTGTGGGGCGAGCCCCTGCGGCCCCTGGCCGCCGCGGCCGCGGCCTGGGGCGTGGCCCGGGGCGCGCCGGTCTTCATCGTGGACGCGGCCAACCGCTTCGACCCCTACCAACTGGTGCGGCAGGCCCGGACCCGGGGCCTGGACCAGAAAGAGGCCCTCTCCCGGGTCCGGGTGGCCCGGGCTTTCACCTCCCACCAGTTGGTGCGCCTCCTGAAGGAGGAGTTGGCCCGGGAGCTGACCCCCGGCGGGCTGGCGCTGCTCCTGGGGCCGGTGAGCCTGTTTTATGACGAACAGGTGCCTTTAAAAGAACGCCGCCGCCTCTTCCAGGAAATGGTGGATACCCTCAGCGCCATCAAGATCCGCGCCCCTATCCTGCTTCTGCAACCCCTGCTGCCCCGGGGCGCCGCCAACCGCCGCTTCGGGTGTTTGCTGGCGCCGCTGGCGGATATTGTCGGGAAATTTGAGGGAAGAGAAAAGTCGGGGGGAAGGCCGGGGCGAGAAGGCCCGCCGATTAGCCCCTGCCCCCTCACGCCTCAAGAAAGGAGACCTTTAAGGTGGACACAATTTCACCTGAGTACCAACACCTGCAGCACGGGCTGAAATGTATGGCTCGGATGAAGCAATGGCGGCAAACCCTGGCCCTCCCGGAGGACGCCACGATCTATCTCGTGGAAATCACGAAATTCCTGGCCACCGTGGCCCTGATCGCCACCACCGGGCTGCTCCTGCTGCTGGCGGGGTGAAGGAATAGATGAATTGGGGGAAGGGACATGGTCTGTAGGGGCGCACCCGCGTGTGCGCCCTTAAAAGGGCGGACACATGGGTCCGCCCCAACTCCCCCAAATCATCAGGAGCAACACCATGGGACGGACGGTTTTACCTTACAGTCATGTATGGGAGGAGGAGCGGAGCCGCTGGCTCAAGTTCCGCCGGGCGCTGCGCAAAGAGGACCAGGCGCATTTCGACCGGCTCTTTGAGTCGGCCCGGCTGCACCTCCAGGCCGGGGTGTACGCCTCGAACCCCTGGCCCCTGGAGTCCATGCTGCTCTCCATGCTCCTGGAGCATGAGAAGGCCCTCAGCGTGATGCAGGAGCGTTTACGGAACCTAGAAGGGCAGGGCGTAGAGGGCACAGCAAGCTGTGCCCCTACAGATCGCCTAGTAAGGGAACCCTGAAAAAAGGTAGTCATTCTGTCATTCTGAGGAAGCGAAGCGACCGAAGAATCTCAACCGTACAAGACTCTTCGTTATATGAAAATGCCTTTTGCCAGGCATACTTGAAGGCGGCCAGGGACGGCCGCCCCACCAAAATACTCTGTATTGGTGGGGCGGGCCTCCGTGCCCGCCGGTAGTCCTTAACCCCTCCACCAAATATTCTCCCCCAAAATGCCAATGGAAACCCTGGGTTGGCTATTCGATCTCTATCCCCTGCAAGACCGCATGGTATTGTGGTTCATCACCCCGGAGGGGGAGCGTCTGCGGCTGGTGGATGAGTTTCCTTACTGCCTCTATCTGGGGGGTCCGGAGGCGCGGTTGCGAAATCTGGCCCGGGTCTGGGGAAAGGGGGGCTGGGTGGGGCGGGTCTATTTCACCCGGGGCCGGGAATTGTGGAGTGGGGAGGAAATTCCGGTTTTAGCCCTGGAGCTTAAGTCTTATGCCCAATTGCCCCGGCTCCGGTCCTGGCTGGGGGCCCAGAAAGAGGGCCTGGCCGGGTATAACTGCGACCTGGACCCGGCGGCCTACTACCTTTATCACCGCCGTCTCTGGCCCTGCGCCTGGTACGACCTGGAGACCAGGGACGGGCGGCTGCTGAGCATCTTTCCCAGGGAGGAGCAGTTTGCCCTGGAGCTGTCCCTGCCGTCCTTGAGTGTTATGACCCTGGGTCTCACCCGGGGACCCCCTCATTCCCCTGGCCGGGGGCAACGGCCTGGCCGTGGGCTGGGAAGACCACCATCTAGAATTGGAGGCCCAGACCGCGGCGGGCCTGGTCCGGGAGCTGGCCCGGATGCTCCAGCGCCAGGACCCGGACCTGGTGCTGAGCGATTGGGGGGATGAGGAGATCATCCCGCCCTTGTGGAATTGGAGTCAACAGCACAAGGTGTCTCTCCCCCTGGACCGGGAGACGGAGCCGGTGCCCCGGAGGTTCAAGAACGGGCGCAGCTACTTTTCCTACGGCCAGATCATCTACCAGGGCGCGTCCGCGCCCTTCTTCGGCCGCTGGCACGTGGACCGGCGCAACTCCTTCTTCTTCCGGGAAGCGGGCCTGGTAGGACTGATGCAAATCGCCCGCCTGGGGCAAATGCCCCTGCAACACGCGGCCCGGACCAGCCCTGGGACGTTGATCACCTCCATGCAACTGTCCAAGGCCGTGGCCGACGGCATCCTCATCCCCTGGCGCAAAGGCGAACCCGAACGCTTCAAAACCGCGGAAGAACTCCTGGTCATCGACAAAGGGGGCCTGACCTTCATGCCCCCGGTGGGCGTGCATTTTAAGACCGCGGAACTGGACTTCGCCTCCATGTACCCCACCATCATGACCATCCATAATATTTCCCCGGAAACGGTGAATTGTGGGTGTTGTATGGGGGAGGGGGCTCAGGGGTTCCGGCGGGCCGTCCCTCCTCTCCCGCACTCCCTCCCCCAATCCCGTATGGATGTAGTGGTCAGTGGCCAGTAGCCAGTAATCAAAGAAAGAACACACTGGCCACTGGCCACTGATACGGGGGGAGGGCCAGTCCCCGAGGCCGGCTACCGCCTCTGCCGGCGGCGGGAGGGGTTGGTGCCCCGGACGCTCAGACCCATTTTGGTCTTAAGGGAGAGTCTCAAGGCCCGGGCCCGGGAGGTGGGGCCGGGGGAGGCCAGGCAGTATAAAGAGCGGCAGAACGCGCTGAAGTGGATGCTGGTCACCTGTTTCGGGTATTTGGGCTACAAGAACGCCCGGTTCGGGCGCATCGAGGCCCATGAGGCGGTGACCGCGTATGGCCGGGACAAGCTGCTCTACGCCAAGGAGATCTGCGAGGCCGCGGGCTACCGGGTGCTCCACGGACTCACCGATTGTCTGTGGATTAAGAAGCCGGGGTTGAACGGGGGAAAACTGGAAGAATTATGCCGGGAAATTTCTGAGGCCACCGGCGTCAAACTGGCTATGGAGGGAATCTACCGCTGGATCGTCTTTCTGGCCTCGAGACAGGACCCCCAGCGGCCCGTGGCCACCCGCTACTTCGGGGTCTTCGAGGACGGCCAGCTCAAAGTGCGGGGTCTCATCTGCCGGCGCCGGGATACGCCGCCCTTCGTGCGCCGGGCCCAAGAGGCGCTGCTGGACCGATTAGCTTCCGCGGCCACGCCGGCGGACCTGGCTGCCTTGCGGCCGGAACTGGAGGAGATGGCCGGGGATTTCCGCCAGCGCCTTCGGGAAGGGGACCTGACCCCCCAGGACCTGGTGATTACCCGGGTGCTGTCGCAGCCCGTGGAGGAGTACCGGGTGGACACCGCCACCGCGCTGGCGGCCCGGCAACTGCAAGCCGCGGGCATCCACCTGGCGCCCGGGGAAAAGGTGCGCTACGTGCAACTGGAAAGGAAAGGCCCCAAGGAGACCCGGGTCCGGGCCGCGCCCTTCCTGGAGACCCTGGACGGCTACGACACCACCACGTACCTGGAACTGCTGGAGAGGGCGATAGACGAAGTGCTGTTGCCGTTTGGGGAAATGGAGTGAGTGGGTGAGGGCGCGGTCGAAACCGTATAGGTCTACGACGGGAAAAATAGAAGGGCCGGAGAGCCGCATCTGCCCGGTTGCTCGCTCTTAAAAATAATTTTAACCACAATTTTCAGAGAGTTATAAGACGGCTATGGCCTTTAAGCCAATCAACCAGCTTCTGAAGAGCAAATGTCCCAGACGCCACTTGAATAATAATCCGCTCAACTTCGTCTATCCCGGCGTCTATTTCCTTACCATTTAACACCAGAACAGTTTCCATGGCAGCATGGCCGCACCGCTTGTTGCCATCTATAAAGGGATGGTTTTGGACAATGAAAAAGCAGATGGCCGCGGCCTTTGATTCGAGCGAGGGATATAGATCGCGGCCGTTAAATGTCATCCGGGGTTGGGCTACGGCTGACTCCAAGGCCGCGAGGTTCCGCACCCCCACTGCTCCGCCGGTTTGTTGGATGATGCGGCGGTGAAGTTCAAACACTTCACCCAGGGACAAATATCGTATCAACTGAGCCGCCGATATAATTCCTCATTCTTCTTCAATACATAGCCGGCAGCTTTCTGAAAATCCTCTTGCAGTAACCCCATCAAATCAGCCAAGCTGGCCCGGGCCAAATCTTCTGCTTTTAACCCCAAACGGTCTGCGGCGTTTTGCAGGATTTTCGCCTGTTCTATGGATAATTCTATAGAAATCTTCAAAGCATTCCCTCTCTACCTCCGCAGGAACCGCGCCAGTTGGCGGCCGTAGAATTCTTTGGCGTCTTCGTCGGTGGGGCGGCTGAAGGTGGTGGCCCCTTTGCCTTCAGGGGCCTTTTTGACGACGATGCCCTTTTCTCCGAAGAGTTTTAGGGCGCTCTGGAAGGTGGACTCCGACAGGGCTTCGGCCCGTTCCACTTCTCCCAGTTTATTGAGTTTCTGGCCGATGGACTGGGTGCGTTTCAGGAACTCCTTTTCGCTCCGGGGTTTCTTTTGCAGGTATTTGATGGAGCGGAAGACGATCCAGTAGGATTCCAGGTAGTTATAGAGAAGGTTGGCGAAATAGGCCAGTTCTTTGAGGCCGGACGCGGACAGGGTGTAGCGGGCCTTATCCCGGTCCAGGTTGACCACCACCCCCCGGGAACTGAAATAGTCCAGGGTCTGTTCCACCTGAGTTTCCGGGGAAAGATTGCTGAAGATGAATTCGTTTTTGAAAAAGTCGGTGAGGAAATTAAAGTCCGTGAGAATCTCCTCCCGGCCGAATTCGAAGCCATGGCCGGCCAGGATGGCCAGGGAGACCAGGGACGCGGGCAGGAAGAAATGGATGATGTTGTTTTTGTAATAATCCAGCAAGGGCCGTTTGGTTTCGTCGATGCTGTAGCCCCCCAGCCCGAGTTCGTCGGTGAGGCCTTCCTCTTTTTCGATGGGGGTGATGAGTTTCCGGGCCTCGCACAGGGTCAGGGTGTCTTCCACGGCTCGGGGGAGATTATCCAGGGAGTCGGCCTGGTGCACTTTCTGGGTCTGGAGATAATCGTGGAGCACCTGAATGATCTGTAGCAGTTCCCGGCGGTAGACGCCTTTCCGGGGGTAGGTGAGGAGCGCGGCGCAGACCAAAGAAAAGGTGGTGACCACGGAGATGCGGTTGATGTCCTGGATGATGCGGTAGGCCAGCTCCTGGCTGTGGTTGCGGGCTTCCGCCGGCTGGTCGGGGCTGGAGGGCAACCGGGCCAGGTATTCTTTCAGGGAGATGGGTTCGCTGAATTGGATATAAGCCCGGCCGTAGCGTTTTCTTAAGAATTTCCGGGCCTTCATCAACTGCCCCACCGATTCCTTCTCTTTTTTGCTCCCCTCCAATTCCTTCAGGTAGGATTTTTCTTCCAGCACCTGGTCATAGCCGATGAAGGTGGGCACAAAGATCAGGTCCGGAGTGGCCTTATCGTAATACGTCCTGAGAATCATGTTCAGGAGGCCCAGTTTGGGCAGGACCATCTTGCCGGTGCGGCTCCGGCCCCCTTCGAAGAAAAATTCCAGGCTGTGCCCGGTCTTGATAAGGGTCTTGATATAGGCGTAGAGCACTTCGAGGTAGAGTTTGCCCCCCAGAAAGCGACGCCGGATAAAAAAGGCGCCCAACTTGCGGGAAAAGTGGCCCAACGGCCAGAAGGCCAGGTTCTTGCCGGCGGCGATGCGGGGAGGGTGCAGGTGGTGCTGAAAGATAAGGTGGGTGAGGATCAGAGAATCGATGTGGCTCTTGTGGCAGGGGATAAAGATGAGGTTACCCCGCTGTCCGGCTTCCCGCACCTTTTCAAAGCCTGCTTCATCCCAGACGATGCCCTCAAAAAGTCCCTGCCACAGCCAGGTCAGCACCCGATCAAAAATGTTCAGATAAAAGATATTGAAGTCTGCGGAAAGCTCCCAGAAGTAATCCTGGGCGGTTTTTTTGATCTTATAAAGCTTCTTCTTTTCCGTCTCCGCCAGGTGCTCCATGAAGCGGGTGAGGCCGGGATCGGTCAAGGTCAGTTCCAGGAATTCCTCCCGGGACTTGATTACCGGACCGGTGATCATCCGTCTTTGCAGGTCAAGGCGCTGAATCAGGTCCCGACGGATTTTCTGGGCCAAGGGGGTGAGAGGGTCAGCCGGGGGCGCCGCAGCCAGAACCTCTTTAAGATTAAGGGGTTCACCCACCTCCACCACCGCCCGCTTGGATTTGAAGAAGCAGAGGCCCAGCTTCCGGAGTTTTCCGGGGTTCTCGCTATCCCCGAAAAAGAGTTGGAAGATGCCCTTGTATTGCCGGCCCGGGTCTTTCTCGTAGATCACCATCTGGGGCACCAGGAAGATGGGGAAATCCAGCCCTTCCTGGATTTCCAGGAGATGGCGGATGGGGTCCTCCCGGGGTTTGAGAAACCGCTGGCGGAAACCCACCTGGTCCACCAGAAACATCAGAGAACCGCGTCTTTCCTGGAGCATCCGGTGAAAATAGCCGTCCCGGAAAGGGTTGGGCCAGGACCGGCGCCGGGTGAAATAGTCCAGGGCGGCGGAGATGATTTGCACCAGATGGGATAAAGGCTGCCACATCCAGAGGTTCAGATCGAAGGCCACTTCCGGGGCCACCATGCCCAGGTTTTGATAACGGCGGTTAAAAAAGAGGAAATCCAGATGGCTGCGGTATTTCAGGGCATAGACCACGGCTCCCTGGCCGGCAAGGTCCTTCAGTCGCTCCTGCTGCCGGGGGTGTACCGTCACCCGGGAGAAAAAGGGATCCAGGGTCCAACGCAACAAAATACCGGGGCGCCGGGGCAGATAGCCGGCGTAATGGTATCCATCACCTCCCAGCCAGCCGGTGATGCGGCGGAAGAGGCGGCTCAGGAAACTCTTGGGTTTTGGCGTTTCTTCAGGACCGGCGGCGCCGGGGCCCTGTTCCTCGGGTTCCGGACCCATGTCTTAACCTGCTAACATCGATATTTGAACATCTTAATATATAGGCAAGCCTTTCAAACTGTCAACCGAAATAGGGGGAGGGCCGGGGCCCTGATAATTATCCGGCTCCTAGGGCTTCAAGGGTGATTCTATCTTAAAAATTACTGGATTTTCCGGGGAGATTGGAGGTAACTTCCGAGATAGAGGCTGTGGCTGGGATTATCAGCACCTCCAGAAGCGCTCACGGAAAGGTAAAAATCCTCAGGAGGGACCAATGAAGAAAATCGAGGCCATCATCCAGCCCTTCAAGCTGGAGCCGGTCAAGGAGGCCCTGCACGCTTTGAGTATTCAGGGGATGACGGTCACTGAAGTAAAGGGGTTCGGAAGACAAAAAGGCATCCGGGAAGTTTACCGGGGCATGGAATATCAAGTGGACCTGATACCCAAGGTGAAGATCGAAGTGGTGGCCCCGGATGATAAAGTGGAGGCCATCACCGCGGCCATTATTGAACACGCCCGCACCGGCCGGGTGGGAGACGGTAAAATCTTTGTTTACCCCTTAACGGAGGCGATTCGCATCCGCACCGGCGAAACCGGAGAGGCGGCCCTTTAACGCGTGGGTTCGGAGGTTGGGGGATGGGGTTAAGGGCCACGGGTCCTTACCCCCTCCCCCAAGCCCCCACCCCCAATCCCTTGAATAGAGAGGAAACCAGGGGAGGTTGTTTTTCCAGACATCCCTTGATTTCCAGCCCTGGAGCAACTAATTTTCCAAAACAACGCCTGAACGCTCTAGCACACGCCATCTCAGGCGCATAATTGAAAGGAGTACCTCCATGGCCGAAGACCTGTTGGATAAAGGAGCCATAGTCCAACGCGATAAAGAGACTTATGCCATTGCCCCCCATATCCCCGGGGGCATCATTACCGACTTTAACCTCCTGCGGCGTCTGGCGGACGTGGCTGAAAAATACGGCGTCAAGGCCATCAAACTCACCTCCGCGGAACGGTTCGCCCTGGTGGGGCTGAAAGCCGGCGACCTGGATCAGGTCTGGCAAGAGCTGGGCCTGTCTCCGGGAGCCGCCATAGGCCTTTGCGTCCGCTCCATCAAGATCTGCCCGGGCACCACCTTCTGCCGCCTGGGGATGCAGGATGCGGTGGGAGTGGGATTGCACCTGGATGAAAAATACCACGGCCTGCCTTTGCCCTATAAATTTAAGATCGGAGTTTCCGGCTGCCCCAACAACTGTTCCGAGAGCGCCATCAAAGACCTGGGATTGACGGGCACGGCCAAAGGTTGGCGGGTGCTGGCCGGCGGCTTTGCCTCCGGCCTCAACCCCAGATTGGCCGACGTCATCGCCACCGGTCTTACCGACGAAGAAGTCCTTAACCTGGCGGCCAAAGTCCTGGACTGGTTCAAAGAGACCGGGAAAAAGAAACGCCTGGGCAAAATCATCGACGAGATCGGCCTGGCCCAATTCCAGACAGAACTGGGGCTGCCGGTGGAGTGAGTGAGCGGAGATTGGGGGAGAGGGCTAAGGGCCGTGGGCCCTTACCCCCTCCCCCAAACCCCCACCCCCAATCCCTTATTGTTTTTTTGATGGCCGGGCCTCCCGGCCATTTAACTTATGCGGGTTGGGGAGGGGGGTGTGGGGGGAGGGGCAGGGACCTCAGGTCCCTGGCCCCTCTCCCCACTCCTTCTCTCCCTCATCCGCACAAGCGCGCGATGTGGCGCATGAGGGCATCGGTGAGGTCCGGGGCTTGCCGGGGGTTGGGGGAGCTGAGGGGCGGGCCGATATTTACGGCCACGTCGTAGCCCAGGCTGCGGGGGTGGTAGGTCAGGCCCACGGGAATAAAGGGCAGGGGCCCCAGGCCGTTTTCGCCCTGGAGTTTTAAGAGGAGCTGGATGAGGCGGTGTTTGCCGGGCCCCACCCGGCCCCGGACATAGGTGCCTTCGGGGAAGAGGACGATGAAGGCCTGTTGCTGGAGCAAGGGCAGCAACTGCTTGAAGGAGGACAGGGTGGCCCGGGGCCGCTCCCGGTCCACCGGCACCCCGCCCCAGGCGCTGAGCAGTTCCCGGATGCAGGGATAACGGAAGAGCTCCGCCTTGGCAATGTAGTGCAGCGGCAGGGGCAGGGCCGCGCCGATCATGGGAATGTCTTCCCAGCGCTGGTGCTTGGGGCAGATAATGGCCGGGCCGGAGGGTGGCAGATTTTCCAATCCCCGGACTTGCGGGCGGAAGACGCGGCCTATGGTCTGGCGCGTCAGCCAGCGGCCCAGGAAATAAAAGGTGGGGGAAAAAGAACGGGTCATTGTGGATAAAAGATTAGATAATTTAAATCATCGTCCAATCTTAGCGATTAACAAGATGCTGTCAAGGTGGAGATTGTTAAAGAATAGGGGCGGCTGGTTTGAGAATTAGAAGAAAAGATGGTTTCATATGTGTGATTTGGTTCTATTTTGCTTTCTGAGGATCTGGGACGAAAGAATGAAAGCAAAAATTTTCTAAGGTCTTGACAATATATGATATACGTATAACATATAATCTGGTAACATGAAGAATGATTTTAAGTTTTCGCGACAAGCGGACTCGGGCTTTTTTCGAGGACGAACGTGTCAAGGCGTTCCAGGGGTTCGAGCGGCAAGCCATGTTGCGGCTCGACCGGCAATCGGCTTGAAGGACTGAAGGGGGATCGCCGGGGCCATTACAGCATCTGTATTAACGATCAATGGCGGATTTGCTTTGAATGGCCGGAAGACTCTCCCGGGCCGCTTAATGTGGAAATCGTGGACTACCATTAGGAGGTGACCGATGGCACGGCTTCTCATCCATCCAGGTGAGCACCTGGCCGATGAGCTGAAGGCACTGGGCATGAGTGCCAACGGGCTGGCAAAAGAATTGGGCGTGCCCACGAACCGGATCACCGAGATCATCCGGGGCAAGCGGGGAATCTCGGGTGATACGGCCTTACGCCTGGGCCGTTGGTTTGGCACGGGGCCGGATATCTGGATGAACTTGCAGAAAAACTACGAGCTGCGGCTCGCGGCGCAGGAAATAGGCGAGGCGCTGGAAAAAATCCCTCAGCATTGGGTCAAAAAAGGGATTAATGACAATCTTCGTCTGTAACCACCAAAAGGCTGAATAAACATGGTGGCCGAGCTTATGGAAGAAGAGGTGCAGCGGCGGGAATGGGAACTTTGTGAAACCGCCCTGGCCGTGGAAAAAGACGAGCAAATCAGGGCCGAGATGGCTGACTGGGACGTGACCGTTGGCGATGGAATCGAAACTGAAACATGGTAATGTTTATTAGGTAAACCTCGATGATCTATCTAGATTACAACGCCACCACCCCCATCGCCCCGGAGGTGGTCCGGGCCATGCAGCCCTTTCTGATGGCGGAATTCGGCAATCCCAGCAGCGATTATCTTTTAGGGATAAGGGCCAAGGAGGCGGTGGCCGCGGCCCGGAGCCAGGTGGCGGCCCTCCTTTCCTGCCGGCCCGCAGATATCGTCTTCACCAGCGGGGCCACGGAGGCCAACAACACCGTGCTCAAAGGGGTGGCCCGGCACTTCGGCAAAGGCCGGATCATCACCACCGCCATGGAGCATCCCGCGGTGCTGGCACCCTGCCGGTATCTTGAGACCCAGGGCTTTGAGACCACCATTCTCCCGGTGGACTCCCGGGGTCTGGTGGACCCGGAGGAGGTGCGCCGGGCCCTCACCCCGGACACCATTTTGATCAGCGTCATGCACTCCAACAATGAGACCGGCGCGCTCCAGCCCATCAGCGAAATCGGGAATCTGGCCCGGGCCGCGGGGGTCTGGTTTCACACGGACGCGGCCCAAAGCGTGGGGAAAATCCCGGTGGCGGTGGGGAAGCTGCAGGTGGATTTCCTCACCCTGGCGGGGCATAAAATTTACGCGCCCAAGGGCGTGGGGGCCTTGTACGTACGGCCGGGTTGCCGGTTTAACCCCCTGCTCCACGGGGCCGGCCAGGAGTCCGGCCGCCGGGCGGGCACGGAAAACGTGCCTTATCTAGTGGCCCTGGGGGAGGCCTGCCGCCTGGCCCGGGAGCGCGTGGTAGAGGATGCTCCGCGCCTCAAGAGCCTGCGGGATCTGTTACATGCCCGGTTGCTGGCGGGATTTCCGGGACTGGTGCTGAACGGCCCGGAGGAGGAACGCCTCCCTAATACCCTGAACGTCTCTTTCCCGGGGCTCTACGGCAGCGCCATCCTGGGGGGGATTCCGGAGTTGGCCGCTTCTTTGGGCGCGGCCTGCCACAGCGGCGAGGAAACCATCTCCCCGGTGCTGGCGGCCATGGGCGTCACCCCGGAGGTGGCCCGGGGCGCGGTGCGCCTCAGCCTGGGGTGGCCCACCACCCAGGCGGAAGTGGAACAGGCCGCGGATTTGCTGCTCAGCCGAGTGCGGGTTTTGAAGTAACTTGTGCGGGGGCCAGGGACTAAAGGCGGGCGAGACGCCCGCCCTACGGGTCCCTGCCCTCCCCCCTCAAGATACTTAGGACTTATCCGTAAATAAATGTAATTACCATCAAAAGACTTTTTTTATCATTCTGAGCCGCCGCAGGCGGCGAAGAATCTCGAATTTTCAGCAAAGATAGAGACCCTTCGCCTGCGGCTCAGGGTGACAATTTATTTACGGATATATTTTCAATCACAAAAAAAGGGGCGCCCTCCCCTAGGGCACCCCTTACCCCAATACCCTTGTTGCCGTGAAAAGAGTCTTAACGTTCCATGAGCAGGTTGGCGATTATGCTGTTGGCCACTTTTTTGGCATCAACCGGATAACTTCCCTCATTCACGGCATCTTTCAGAGGATCCACCTTTTCCTGCCGCACGTCCGGAGCCTTGGCAATGGCCTCGCCCGCTTTCTGCATCAACTTGGCCTTTGGGGAGAGTTGGATATTATCAGCCGTCGCTCTTTGGGTGGTTTCAGTCTTTTGGTCTGCCCGCGACTCTACGGCTCCCGCCTGTTCGTTTTGTAATTGAGTTACGCCGGTCCCTTGGATGTCCGTGATTTTCATAAGATTTCCTATTTTTAGTTAAGCATTTTTCTTTTTATGTCAAGGGATGGTTACCGCTACGGTGGTCAAGATCATCCCCCAAATAATAAACACGGACGGGAGGCGAGCCCTTATAGCCCCGGAAACCCTGTGGTTCAAGGGTTTTCCGGTATTTCAAGGACTTCCTCACCCATCCTTGTCGTGAGAAAGCAGGCAGCTTCCTGCCTCTTATTTCGCTTATCGGATATAAGGGGGGAAATCTTAAAAAAAATCTGCTCATAGACCGCCGGGCCACCAAATATAAAGAAATTGAGGGGTTACCACCCAGGAGAGGTCCGGTATCTGGGAATAGATATTGGGGCGGTAACTGCCGGGGCGGTGGTAGCGCACCACCCGGGCCTCTTCCAGGCCGGCCTGTTTTTGGGCGATTTTGATGGCGTCATCCAGGTATCCCAAAGAATCCACCAATCCCAGGTCCTTGGCCTGGGGAGCGGTGAAGATGCGGCCGTCCGCCACCCGCCGCACCTCTTGGGTGTTCATTTTGCGGCCCTGGGCCACCACCTCCACAAAGCCCCGGTAGTAGTTGTTGATCACCTCCTGCATCATTTGCTTTTCTTCCGGAGTGGCGGGGCGGAAGGGGGACCAGAAGTCCTTCCATTCACCGCTTTTCACCATCTCACTGTCCACCCCCACCTTGTCCATCAGGCCTTTGATGTTCAGCTTCATGGCCAGAACGCCGATGGAGCCGGTGATGCCGCTGGGATGGGCGACGATGTTATCCCCCGCCTGGGCCAAATAATAGCCCCCGGAAGTGGCCAGGCCCATGAGGCAGGCCACCACCGGCACGCCCGTCTCCTTCTTAAAGGCCAGAAGCTCGTGGTGGATGATATCCGAGGCGCTCACCGTGCCCCCCGGGGAGTTGATCCTGAGGACCAGGGCCTTGATGCGTTTATCTTTGGCCGCCTTGTCCAGCACCTCTTTGACATACCCGGGGGTGGTCACCACGCCTAAGCCCAACAGACTGCGTTGCCGGGTCTCCATAATCAGACCGGAGATGTCCAGCAGCAGGATTTTATCCCGGCCGGCCCCGGAGACCACCTTTTCCTTCAAGGGCTTGGGCTCTTCGAAGAGGTCCACCTTGACGGTGACGCACCCGGCGAGGAAGACCACGAGTAGAGCGGCGAGAGCCCGGCGATGAGCCTTGGCAAAATCCATAAAAGCCTCCGGATTAACGAATGCTCCCTTAAGGAGGGTGGGAAAGCCCTAGGATGGTATCATCTCATTTTAATATGAAAATGCCCTTTACCAGGAACACCCGGACGCGGCCAGGGACGGCCGCGCCACCAAAAATTTCTTTTTATTGGGGGGGCGGGCCTCTGTGCCCGCCATTTTTAAATTTTCATGTTTCCTTGTGGGGGCAGTTCAAGGCCTTTCGTGCAAATCTACGGTTTTCTGCAGCAAGCGCCGGGCTTCCCGCCGGTCGTCCTCCAGGCCCTGGGGCGGCAGGGCATGACGGGAAGATGTAAGAACCCGCTCCAGCTCCTGGCGGGCCTGGGTTTCCCGGTGCAGCCGCAGGAGCGTTTCCGCCAGGTAGAGGTGGTTGGTGCTGTTCTCCGGGGCCAGGGTGACGGCCCGGCTGAGGTGCGCCAGGGATTTCTGGAGGTCGCCCACGGAGAGAGGCCAGGCCGGGGCCTCAAAATAGATGCGTCCCAACACCCGGTGGCTGCCCGCCTGGTCGTAAGATTCGTCCAGGGACCGGGCCCGCTCCAACTCAGCCATAATCCGGGGCAGGAGCCGCCGCCCCTGCATGGCCCCCCCCGTATCCGCCAGGCCGCAAAGGTGCAGGGCCAACCAGTAATGGCCCTCCACCCGGGAAGGCTGCTCCTTCAGGAGCATCTCCGCGTAGGCCCGGCCTTTTTTATAATACTTCTGCCTTTGGCCGGGCCCGGTTAATTCCCCCACCACAAAGCAGGTGCGGGCCAGGCGGATTAACAAGGGCGCCTGGAGAGGTTCGGCCCGGGCCAGGACGCCGGCATAGAGGTCCAGGGCCCGGAGGGCCTGGGGCAGATCAAGGGTGGGACTCGAAAGGAGGCCGTCGGCTTCCGCCACCGGGTCCGGCGCCGCCCCCAGGCCGGGTGCGAACAGCAGAAAGAGCAGAACAGCGACTAAGGCTGTTTTCTGTTTTCGGTTTGCCGTTTTTTGTAGCATCCTTACTGACAATTCCTGAATCGTTGATATATCAACCCCAAGGCTTCTGAGGCCAGAGAAAACAAGGAAGGGGTTAGGTAGTTTAAAACCATATCATATGCAGGTCGCCAGGACAAATACTTCCCCTGTTCCGGCAAAGGGACGGGGGGGGAGATAAAAAATCCCTTGACAGATTTAAAATAGGTGATAAAAAATATTCGTTTAAGGATATAGCACCTCTTCCCGCAACTAACCTCACGGGGCCGGTTGCCCCGGGGTAATTGCCCGGCGGGAGGGGGGATCTGACGGCAGGGAGGGGGTTGAAATGGATGCCAGGCGTCAGGGTGAAACCCAACGAGCCCTTCGAGGTCGCCCTAAAACGCTTTAAGAAACAGTGCGAAAAAGCGGGGATCCTCTCGGAAATTCGCAAGCGGGAACACTACGAGAAACCCAGCATTAAGCGTAAAAAGAAAATATTAGCGGCCAAAAAACGGGCTTTGAAAAAGCTCCGCAAGATTGAGGGTTCATGACCTCCCTTTCTCAGCGGCTGGATCAGGCCTTCAAGGAGGCCCTTAAAGGGAAACAGGCCGTGGCGTTATCCACCTTGCGGATGCTGAAAAGCGCCATCCGCCATCGGGAGGTGGACCTGAAACGCCCAGTGACCGAGGAAGAGTTGCAGGCGGTAATCAACACTCAGGTCAAACAGCGGCGGGAGGCTATCAACGAATACACTAAAGCCGGGCGGCCCGACCTGGCCCAAAAAGAAGAGGAGGAGCTAAGCATCCTCCTCTCTTTTTTGCCGCCCCAACTCAGTGAGGAGGAATTGCAGGCGGAGGTGTCCCGGATCATCCAGGAGGTGGGGGCTACCAGCCCCAAAGATCTGGGGAAGGTAATGAAGAGCGCCATGGCCCAATTAGCGGGCCGGGCCGACGGGAAGGCGGTTCAGGAGATAGTGCGGGGCCACTTAGGCTCCTGATCCTTCCCCCCTTTACCAGGACATCTGGAGGGGCATGCCGGAGCAAACCTTAACCGCCCTGGAGTTTCCCGGGGTATTGGGGGTGGTGCAGCAATATGCCATCTCCGCCCTGGGCCGGAACTTCCTATCGACTCTGCGACCTGTCAGCGATCTTTCCAGCATCCGGGCAAAATTCCAGGAAATTCACGAACTACAAGACCTTAACAGCCGGGAGGGGGAGCTTCCCCTAACTGATTTCCCCAACCTCTCCCCCTGGCTGGCCAAGGCCCTGGTGCGGGGCAGCCTGCTGCCGCCGGAGGCCTTTAACGACATTGTGCTGGTGCTGCGCCTGGCCCGCCAGGCCCGGCAATACCTGCACCAGGGGGAAGCTTATCCCCGTCTGGCCGCCCTGGCCGGACCCCTCCACGACTTAGCCTCTCTACGCACGACCATCAAGCAGTGTATCAGCCCCCATAATTTCATCCTGAATCAGGCCTCCCCGGAGTTGGCCGCGGTGCGCCGGGAACTGGCCCGGACCCGGGAGAGCCTCAACCGGCAGATCAAGCAGGATTTCTTCGGCTCCACCTACCAGGACGCGCTCCAGAGCCCCACCATTTCCCAGCGCCACGGCCGCTACGTCATTCCTCTTAAGGCCGACCACAAAGGCGCGATTGCCGGGATCATCCACGACCAGTCCCAGACCCGGGCCACCCTTTTTCTCGAGCCCCTGGCCATCGTGGAGCAGAACAACCAGCTAAATCTTTTGGGCAACCGGGAAAAGCGGGAGGAGGAGGCGGTTTTGAGACGCCTCACCGACCTGGTGCGGAACCACCTGGAGGAAATTCGGGAGATTCTGGCGGCGCTCTCTGAAGTGGACGGGCTCCAAGCTAAGGTTCGATTCGCCCGGAGCTTCAAGGCCCGGGAGCCCATCTGGCGGTCCCGGCCCGGGGTGGATCTGCGCCAGGCCCGGCATCCTCTGCTGCTGCAACGCCATCAGGAAAATTTTCGCAACCCCGAAGTGGTGCCCATTGACCTGGAGCTCACGCCGGAGCAGCGCTTTCTCATCATTTCCGGGGCCAACGCCGGGGGCAAGACCGTGGCCCTGAAGACCCTGGGCCTTTTGACCCTCATGGTGCAGAGCGGCATTCCCATTCCGGTGGCTGAGGGAAGCGAGTTCCACCCCTTTGACCAGGTCTTCGCGGACATCGGCGACCCCCAGGACCTGCACCAGGATTTGAGCACCTTTTCCGCGCATCTGAAAAGGTCCCTGGAGATGCTCTCAAACCTGCCGGAACGGGCTTTGGTGCTCCTGGATGAGTTGGGCACCGCCACCGACCCCACGGAAGGCGGGGCCCTGGCTTTGGCGTTGCTCCAGGCCTTTGATAACCGGGGCGCGTACGGCGCGGCCACCACCCATATTCCCCTGATTAAGTCTTTTGCCCTGCGCCGGCCCGGTTTTGCCAACGTGGCGGTGATTTTTAACGAAGAGACCCGGAAACCCACTTACCGCCTGGCCTATGGGGTGGTGGGGGCCTCCAACGCCCTGAAGATCGCCCGGGAACTGGGCCTCTCCCCGGAGATTCTGGAGCAGGCCGAGGGCTATCTGGACCAGGAGGAACTCCGGGCCTACCGCCTGCTCTCGGAGGTGGAGGAGGCCCGGGAGCAACTGGCCTTCGAGAAAGAGAAGCTCACCCGCCGGGAAGGGGAACTGGAGCAAGAAAAACAAGAGATGGAGCAGGAACATCAGGCTTTGGCCGCGGAACAGGAACGCTGGCGCCAGGAGGCCCAAGCCCAAGCCCAGGAGCGTATCCGCCGGGCGGAGGCCGAATTTAAAGAGATTCTCCAAAAGCTAAAAGAAGGCCGGGAATCCTGGGGCCGCCTGCGCCAGGAATTTTCCGCCCAGCAGGCCCAACTCCTCCAGGATTTGACGCCCCGGGCCCGGGAGATGAAAACGGAAATTCCCGAATACGCCCCGGGCCAGAAAGTTTTTCTGCCGGCCCTGGGCCTGAGCGGCAAGGTTTTGGCCGCGCCCGGTCGGGACGGGCGCTTGGAAGTTCAGGTGAGAAAGGTTAAGCTCCGGGTGCAGCCGGAGGAGATTACGCCCCTGAGCGGGGCGGCGGAGAGGGCGGCTGAAAGCAGCCTGTCCCCTGGCCGCCATCTGCCCCCGGAGTGGCTCCCCAGCCTCAACCTGGTGGGCCTCCGGGTGGATGAGGCCCTGCCCCTGGTGGACCGGCTTATCGATCAGGCCATGCTCCACGGCCAGGAGAAGGTGGACATCATCCACGGGGTGGGCACCGGCAGGCTCAAGGCCGCGGTCTGGGACCACCTGAAACACCACCAGGCGGTGAAGGCCGTGCACGGGGACGACAACCCCGGGGTGACGGTGGTGGAGTTAAGGGAGTAAAATAATGGATACTGAAAATTGTGCAAATTGTAAGTTTTGGAAAGAGCAGGACCCCGAGGAGGTCCAATCTGGAATTTGTTGCCGATATCCTCCACAAGTTTTGGGCAGAGATGGAAAAGGGGAATTAGATATTGTTTTCCCATGGACGAATGAAGAGGACTGGTGTGGAGAATTTCGTCGTAATTGATATGAGTTAGGACAATGGAATTAATTGATTTTGAATTATTTGCTGATTTTAAAAAAATACCATATTTTAATTTAATAGAGAGGTATATAAGACAATATAATGGGGATAAATTAACAGTTATGGCAATGCAATGCTTATCGACTATGCCAGAAAATGTACAAATGGATGTTGCTAAGGTTGTAGAGTATCAATTACTTAGTATATATGCAATGGCAGCAACCCAACCAGATTGTGAAGATGCTCTAATTTTTTTTATGCAAAGCTCAGGGATGAATGATATTCTTGATAAATATTATAAAAATAATCTGCATCAGGAAGAAAAAGTATTTGTAATGGATATCTTTAGGATTATCAGTTTAACTCATGCTAATTTAGCGTATAGTAATAAAGAATTAAGAAAGTTATTAGGAATTAAAAAAAGTTTATTTTTTAGATAAAAAGCTATTACACGGTGGTCTAATAAATAATGGGTGGCATGTCAGGAGAAATAAAGGGTAAATCGAAAATCGATGTTTACATCGAGTATCAGGAGATAATAGAGCAATGGGGAGGGACATTCCAAACTATTAACCCAGATCCAAAATATAAGAAGTTTTGCAAGAGACAAATGGTTTGGGATCTAGATACCGGGGAATGGGTCCTAAATTATCACCTGCATACTTAAGCAGGTGAGTTCGAACCCGGAAGGAGGTGGTCGCCCATGAAGTACATATTGAGGCGGCTGCCTGACCAGAGACAAGGAAAACCTGGGCAGGGAAATGAGGCCGCGCGAAGGGGTTTTCCGGGTTGTACGAGTAGGAAGTGATGCGAAGACTTTCGGAGTGTGAAATTCGTTGGTACCCGAGCTACAGCAACGAAGGAATCACCCCGGGGCAAGCTCCAATGTCGCTACTCCTCTGTTCGGGTGCGATTCCCAGCAGGGCTCTGGTCGAAAGAAAAATGGCCTCACCGAAAGCTGGCATCTGCTCGGGGGATGCCCAGCTTTCGGGTTTTCAGTTATGTAGGGTGGGACGGCCCACCTTAAGGAGGCGGGCACAGAGGCCCGCCCCACCACGGCCAAGCAGAGCTTGACAAAAACAAATGGCGTTCACAAGCGGGAGCTTGGGAACGAGAAGAAGTCCCCTCCCCCTTGAGGGGTGTTTGGACCGGGGAGAAGGGTAACAAACGTTCGGGGACATAGGTAACACATTTTTTCTCTTTATAAACGTCTTTTGTTTTTTAAATCGATTTTGGTGATGCGTTG
>Ga0299912_10000281_pt1 | contig 46623 bp, 50 predicted proteins | sample RVTome_2_FD_207667 | JGI IMG/M metagenome (GOLD analysis project Ga0299912, IMG submission 207667) | Soil microbial communities from uranium-contaminated site in the Upper Colorado River Basin, Wyoming, United States - RVT95D214 (version 2) ... | reverse complement strand
CAGCTTCCCGGCGGCGTGCTGGCCCTGAAAGTCGCAGCGCTGTGCCCCGAGGAAACCGCGCTCCATCTGCCGCTGCATGGCGGCATCCTGAGCATCGGCGACGCCATCGTGCGCGCGCGCGGCAGGCTTGGCTTCGTGCCGGACGAATACATGGGCGACGACCCGGAAGGCGTCAAGCAAGGTCTGCGCAAAGCCTTTCTCAAGCATCTGCGCGAACGCGAATTCGACCACCTGCTGTTTGCCCACGGCGCGCCGTGGATCGGCGGCGCCAAGGCGGGACTCGAAAAATTTCTGGCGGATATGGAATGCCCGGGGTGCTAGCCCGCCCGCCGGCGCCCGCTACGCCGGCTCGTGCCGGGCGGGCTGGATGACGCTCGCCGCGACCCAGTCGCCGAAGGCAGCCGCTGCCATCGGCCGCGCGATGAAATAGCCCTGGCCGATATCGCAGCCGTTTTCGCGCAGCCAGTCCAGGTCGGCCTCGGTCTCGATGCCTTCGGCCACGACGGCAAAATCCAGCGCGTGACCGAGCCCAATGGTCGAGCGCACGATGGCCACGTCCTTGGGCGAGTCGGCAAGCGAGCGGATGAAACTCTGGTCGATCTTGATCTCATGCACCGGCAGCGACTTGACGTAGGCGAGCGAGGCCTGGCCGGCGCCGTAGTCGTCGATCGACAGTTTCACGCCAAAGTCAGCCAGCTGCTGCAGGTGGGCCTGCGCCAGGGCGGGATCTTCCATCAGCGCGCTCTCGGTGATTTCCAGGCACAGCGCGGCAGGCGGCAGATCGTGGCTGACAACCAGATCGCGCACCCGCACCACCAGGCCGGGGTCGAGCAGGTCGCGCGCCGACAGGTTGGCCGACACCACCAGGTCCAGCCCCTGCGCGCGCCAGGCGGCCGTCTGCGCCGCGACTTCGCCGAGCAGCCACGGCGTGATTTCGCGAATGAATCCGGTGCGCTCGGCAAACGGGATAAAGCGCCCCGGCGGCACCAGGCCGCGCTCCGGATGCTGCCAGCGCAGCAGCGCCTCGGCGCCGACGATGCGGCCGGACACCAGGTCGAGCTTGGGCTGGTAGTGCAGGATGAATTCGCGCTTGTCCAGTGCGTCGCGCATCTCGCCGATCAGCGACAGATGCTCGGGCAGCGGGCCGGAGCCAACCTGCTCGGCCAGCATGAAGCCGCTCTGCCGCCGCTTCGCTTCATACATCGCAAGCTCCGCACGTTGCAGCAGGGCATTGAGGTTGGTGCCGTCGGCAGGATAAAAGGCAATGCCGAGGCTGCCGTTCACATCGAGGCGCTGGCCCTCGATTTCCATCGGCGCGAGCAAGGCCACGCGTAGCGTCTCGGCAAAATCCAGCACCGCCGGCCGATCCATGCCTTCGAGCAGGAAGGCGAACTCGTCGCCCCACAGCCGGGCCAGCATCGACCGCGGCGGCAACTGCTGCGACAGCCGCACGCCCACCTGACGCAGCAACTGATCGCCCACCGGGTGCCCCAGCGCATCGTTGATCGACGCGAAGCGGTCGAGATCGAGCACCATCAGTGCGCATTCCTCCGTCGCGCCGAGGCTGGCCAGCCGCTCCTCGATGCGCACCCGGTTGGGCAGGCCGGTCAGCGCGTCCTCGTACGCCAGCCGGGTGATTTTTCCCTCGCGCGCGGCGATGCCCAGGCGCATGCTTTCGAAACTGGCCGCCAGCTGGCCAATTTCGTCCTTCGACTGCACCGCCACCGGCTGGCTGTAGTCGCCTGACTCGATGTGCCGCGCGGTGGCTGCCAGCGCGTTGATCGGGCCGGCAATGTGCCGCGCCAGCCACAGGCTGCCGAATACCAGCAGCACGATGCCGCCGCTGGCCGTAATCAGCAGGGATTGCTCCAACTCCCTGAACACCGCTTCGCTCTTCTCCAGCGAATGCAGCAGGATCACCTGAGCCTGCTGCCCGAGCGGCAACGCTACCCCCTGGTAGTGGTCGCCATCGAGCGTCACCTTGCGCGATACCGCCATCTCACCCGCCATCGCCTGCACCAGCGTGGCGTGACGGGACTCGGGCAAGGAACTCGCCAGAATGCGTGCGTTCGTCGAATCGAGCAGGCTGACGTCCAGACCGCTGCTGCGCGCCAGACCGCTCGCCCATTCATGGTCGACCGGAAACCCCATCACGATCCAGGCGATGCGCGCCGGCGCCAGAATCGGCACCACCACCACCTGATACACCCGGCCATCGGCCATGCGCACGATATCGCTGGCCCGGCCCTGCGACTCGGCCGCAGCCAGCAGGGCAGTAAAGGCGAACGGATCGCCCGGCTTCTGCTGCTGCTGGATGTCGGCGATGACGCGGCCGTCGAGCGCGACCGCCATCATGGCGCGCGCACCGATGCGCAATCCGTGGTTCTGCAGCACCGAGATCATGGTGGGCCTATCCTGCGTGGCGATCGCCTCGCGGAAGCTGAAGTCGCGCGACAGCACCGTCGCGGCCAGTTCGAGCTGGCGCTGATTCTGGCCGACCAGCGCCTCGAAGCTGGTCTGGCCCGCCGCGAGCTGGCGCTGCGATTCCACCGCGACGATGCGCTCGCCGCTGCGCTGGACCAGCAGCAGGATCAGAAACATGACCAGCACCGCCAGGCCGACGAAGACGACGGCGATGCGCCGTTCGAGAGTCAGTCCGGGCATGCGTCAGTAGCTTTCAGGATCGTCGGGCGGCTTGAAGCGCGGCGGGGGCGGCGCCACCGCAAGGGTGAATTCCGCGCGCGCCGGCGCCGCACCGATCGCTACGGTCTGCTCGACGGCGGCAAGCTTTTGCCGCGGATGCCAGACCCGCAGACGGTAGCGTCCGGCGGGCATCCCGGCAATGCGGGCAATCCCGTCCGCACCGGTCTTGCCGAACCAGGGCGTGTCGACCACCAGCACGTGGGCTTCCATCCAGTCGTGAATATTGCAGCCCAGCACCACCTCGCCCGACTTGTCGAACACCACCGGCTTGGCGGGCTGTCCGGCGTAGAGTTTGATCTCGAAGGTCTTGGCCGGCGAGAAGGAATAGACGTGATGCTTGGTGCGGTCGCGGTTGGGAAACTGAACCGCAGCGCCCCGCTGCACGATGCTGAGATACGGGACGAATTCGCGGTCGATCTGCTCGATGCGCGCCATCTGCTTCGGCAACAGCACATGGCCCGACAACGGTTCGACCACCACCGCCGCGTCCTCGACCGGCATCCCTGCCGGCAACTGCACCCTGACCTCAACCTGCGCGGCGGCCGCCTCGAGCACGCCGAAGCAGGCCATGGCGGCGACCCCCGCACACAGCCGCCTACCGAGGTTCATTCATCCACTTTCAGCGCAGGCGCAATCTGCCAGATCTCGGTCGTCAGTTCACCGTCGCGATAGACCAGCACGTGCCGCACCCTGATCGTCGTCTTGCCGCCGTATTCGGCCGACGCCGTCAGCGTGACGCCCTGCGGATGGGCGAACTGCTCGATCCCGCCGAAACGGGCCGGGCGCGGCTGGCCGTCGTTCTGCGCCGCGAATTTCTGCCATACCTCACGGATTGCCGCCCTGCCGCGGTAACGGCCGTCGAGCGGGCCGCCGACCCAGTCCATCGAGGCGTCTTCGGCGTAGTCGCGCATCAGCGCCTCGACATCGCCGGCCGCCACCGCCTGCAGATGGGCGGCCGCCTTCTTTTCGTCGAGCGGACCGGCCGTCGCAAGGCTCGCAAAAGCCAGACAACCCAACAGGAATAGGCGGCGTTTCATGCTTGGAGTTGGTTTTGGATAAACATGAGATAGATTGCGGCAATTCCTGCCGGTGCTTTAGAACAATCCGAAACAGCCGCCGCCCTCACGTGCATACCCAAACGAATCAGGGCTTGCGGCCGGGCTCGGCGCAGCGAATGATCGCCCGGTCATCCTTCAGTTCCAGGCAGCGACGCATGTCGGCGCCCTGCCGCCGCTTCGGCTTGGCGGCTTCCGCCGGCGCCGCAGCCGCCTGGGCGGCCGGCGCTGCCGGGGCCGGGTCGGCCACCCGTTCGGCGTCCTGCGCCATGCCTGCACTCGCCACCAGCCACAGCGGCAACGCAATGAACCCGATTTTCATGTGATCTCCTTTGTCATGGTGGCGTGCGCACCCCTGGGCCGCACGCTCTAATGATAGCCCTGCCGGCGCCCTGCGGTAGCGCGTCCACGGCTGCCGTGTCGCCCGAAAATATTTCCCGGCTTCTGTAAGGATCACCGCGCCGCCCCGACTCTCGTGGGTGAGGCAAACAGCTGGCGTGACGCCGGCACCGCTTCACGACCCACACCACAACCCGTTCCATTCATCAAAGGAGTTAGATTCATGTCCATGACGACCAAAGCTTCCACCCTCGCATCCGTCGCTGTCGCGATGGCCCTGTCGATGTCCGCCGTCAACGCCGCCGAAAGCCCCAAGGGCAGCGCCGGCCCCGCCGTTGGCGCCAGCGACAAGGTGCACTGCTACGGCGTGCTGTCCTGCAAGGGCACCAGCGACTGCAAGACCGCCGAGCACAGCTGCAAGGGCCAGAACGCCTGCAAGGGCCATGGCTTCAAAGGCATTCCCGCCAAGGATTGCTTCGACAAGGGTGGCGTGATCGCCGACCTGAAGGCCTGATCATTCCAGGCTCGCTCCGGTGCGGCGGGCTTCAGCCTGCCGCACCGGCACTCGACGCCAGCCGTTTCAACTCGCCCGAGAGGCTTCCGCATGATGCACGCCACCGCCCCGATCAGAAAACCTTCACCGGGTTTCGGCCTCGGCCTGCGACCGGTGCACTACCCGGACTTTCTGCGCGAACCGCAAGCAGTCGACTGGCTCGAAATCATTTCAGACAATTACCTGGTGCCGGGCGGCAAGCCGCTCGCCATGCTCGATGCCGTGCTCGAACACTACCCGGTGGCGATGCACGGCGTATCGCTGTCGATCGGCTCCACCGACGGACTCGACCGCCAGTATCTCGCCGATCTCAAGAAACTCGCCCAGCGCGCGCAGCCGCTGTGGATTTCCGATCACCTGTGCTGGACCGGCGTCGCCGGCCGCAACGCGCACGACCTGCTGCCGCTGCCCTACAGCGAAGAGGCGCTGCGCCTGGTGGTGCGCCACGTCGGCGAGGTGCAGGACACGCTCGGCCAGCGCATCCTGCTGGAAAACGTGTCGAGCTATCTCGAATACCGCAGCTCGGACATGAGCGAATGGGAATTCCTGCGTCGCGTCACCGAAGAGGCCGATTGCCTGCTGCTGCTCGACGTCAACAACATCTATGTCAGCAGCATCAACCACGGCTTCGATGCGAGTGCGTTCCTGCGCCACCTGCCGGCCCATCGCGTGCAGCAGATCCATCTCGCCGGCCACAGCGACCACGGCGACTACATCGTCGACACCCACGACCATCCGGTGGCCGAACCGGTGTGGGCGCTCTACCGCGAGGCCTGCCTGCTGTTCGGCGAAGTCGCCACCATGATCGAGCGCGACGACCACATCCCCGAGCTCGCCGAACTCATCGCCGAGCTCGACCGTGCGCGCGCCATCTCCGCCGAAGTTCTGGAATCCTGCGAGGCCGCAGCATGAGCGCGCCGACGCTGGCCACCCTGCAGACGGCATTTCACGACCACCTGCTCGACCGCCCCAGCGCCATCGCCGACGACGTCGCAGCCGGCGGGCGCATCGACGTCGCCCATCGCCTGCACATCTACCATCACGCCTACCGCGCCCGCCTGCTCGACAACCTGCGCGACGCCTTCGAAAAAACCTGGGCCTACCTCGGCGACGAGGCCTTCGACGACGCAGCCCTGGCCTTCATCGAGGCCAACCCGCCGGTGCACCGCAACCTGCGCTGGCACGGCGCCGGATTTCCGCACGCCCTCGCCGCACGCTTTCAGCAGGACCCCGACATCGCCGAACTGGCCATGATCGACTGGCAGCTGCGCCACGCCTTCGACGGCCCCGACGCCGTGCCGCTCGCCCCCGCGGCGCTGGCCGAACTCGACGCCACGCACTGGGAAAGCGTCGGCTTCCGCTTCGTCCCCACCCTGTTCCTCGCGCCGCTGCACTTCAACACCCTCACGATCTGGCATGCCATCGACCAGGATCAGACGCCGCCGCCTGCGGCACGCCTGCCCGACGCCGCCTGGCTGCTGATCTGGCGCAAGGACTGGCAACCGCATTTCCGCACCCTCGATTCGGTGGAGCACGCCGCCCTGTCGCAACTGCACGCCGGCGCATCGTTCGCGCAGGTGTGCGCATCGCTCGCCGAACAGCGTTCCGAAGAGGAGGCGACGGCGCTCGCCGCCGGCTATCTCGGCAGTTGGCTGCAGGACGGGCTGATCGCCGGATTCAGCGGGCTTGTAGCCGCCTGACGGCACCCCTTCCTAAAATCCCCCGCAGGCGCCTACACTTCAGGCTTGCCGCAACCCGGCAGCGGCCCGCGTTCACGCGCGCCACCCATACTTAAAAACGACCCTGCGGAGGGCGACCCCTACAGCGCACAGCATTGTTCAGCCATTAAGGGGAGGAATGCATGGAAACGAACACGCCCGGCGAGGCCTTTTCCGGCGTATTGCGCGAAGAACTGACACGCTTGCGTCCGGCAACGGACGCGCCGCAGCAATGTCCCGAAGACTGCGCCGACCAGGCGCAGCTGATGGGCCTTGCGCTGTCCGGCGGCGGCATCCGCAGCGCGACCTTCGCACTCGGCATCCTCCAGGCGCTGGCCAAACTCAAAATCCTGCGCGGCTTCGACTATCTGTCGACGGTGTCGGGCGGCGGCTATATCGGCGCCTGGCTGTCGGCGCTGATTTTCCGCAGCCGCAAGCCAAACCAGCCGCTGGAGGATGCGCTGGCAGCGATCGAACACGAGCTTTCTGGCGAAGCGCGCCCCTGGTGCAAGCCCGGCACGCCCGCTTCGGATTGCCCGGCTGAACATCCTTCGCTGCGCTTTCTGCGCCGCTACAGCAATTATCTGACGCCCCGGCTGGGGCTGCTTTCCGGCGACACGCTGGCGGCGATTTCCATCTATCTGCGCAACCTGCTGTTGAACCAGCTGATCCTGGTGGCGTTTTTCGGTGCGCTGCTGACGCTGCCCTATCTGCTGCTGAACCTGGGCCGCTGGCTGGTTGATTCGGAGGGGTACGCGCTGGCTACGCTGCTGGGAAACTCCACGATACCCCTGCTGTTCGGTTCGGCGATTGGCCTGTTGCTGGTTGCGGTGGGCGCCTGCGCCATGAGCCTGACGCGCTTTCGCAAGGGCGACAGCCTGAGTCCGACCAGCCTCGGCTTCATCGTCGGCCTGATCGTGCTGCCGGCGCTGATTTCAGCGTGGCTGTTCGCCCTGACGTTGCATGGGCATGCCGCTGCTGCCGATTACCCACTGTGGTCTTGGGTGAAGTGGACAACGCTGGGATATCTGGCGCCCTGGCTGGTGGCTTTCTGGATCAAGAGCGGCGGGGCCCACGTTGTCCTGACTGCGCTGCAGAAGCTGGTGGCGCTGTGGGCGGCGCTCGGCGATCCCAAGCGCCTGAATGACGCGCGGAATGAGCTGATCGAATGGGGGGCAGGCCTGGCCCGCTTCGCCTGGCAGATTCTGTGGACGCTGCTGCCAGGCGCGCTGGGCGGGGTGTTTTTCCACAGCCTGAACAAGTGGGCCCAAAGTCTTCCCGAAACGGGCGGCATGGCTTACGCGACCACCTTCGGCACCCCGCTGGTGCTGCTGAGTTTTTCGCTGGTGGTGACGCTGCACATCGGCTTGATGAAGCGGCTGAACACGGAACAGGACCGTGAGTGGTGGGCACGTCTGGGCGGGCTCATCATGCTGGCGGCGCTGGCCTGGCTGATCGTTTTTGCCGTCACGCTCTATGCAGCGCCCCTGGTGAAGTGGCTGGCGGGCCTGGCGGTGGCCGGCGGCCTGGCGTGGGTGGCCAGCAGCATCGGCGGGGTACTGCTGGGCAAAAGCTCGCTTACCTTCGGCCAGACTCAAACGGGCAAGGGTCAAGCAGGCCAGGGCAAACCGTGGCTCAACCGGGTGGCGCTCGCTGCGCCCTATGTGTTCATCATCGGCCTGACGACTCTGCTGGCCACCGTGCTGCACACGGTGCTGGCCAGCCCAGCCTGGATGTGCGACACCTGCGTGCCGATCGTCTCGACCGGCCATTTCGCCCCGGTCCTGAATTCAGCCCTGTTCAATCTCGCCCATGTGAACGTGATCGATGTGCTGTGGGTGGGCGCGGGGTGTGTGGCCGTGTTCGGGCTGCTGGGCTTGCGGGTGGACATCAACCTGTTCTCGCTGCATGGCTTTTACGCCAACCGCCTGACCCGCTGCTTTCTGGGCGCCACCCGCGTGGGGCAAACCCTGCCGCTCCAGATCGTACGCAAGCCCCACCGTTTCACCGGATTCGATCCCGGGGACGACCTGCCGCTGTCGGTGCTGGCCAGGCAGCGGCCGTATCCCATCGTCAACGCGGCGATGAACCTGAGCGGTGGCGAGAACCTGGCCTGGCAGACGCGTCGGGCCGCGTCCTTCACCTTTACCCCCGGCCATACCGGTTTCGAATTCTGGAATTCCAAAGGCGACCGCACCGGCGCCTACCGCCGCACCGAAGACTACGCGTCCAACCAGTTCGCGATCGTGAATGATCCCAGCGCCGGCATCCTGCTCGGCACCGTCGTCGCCACCTCGGGTGCGGCGGCCAACCCCAACATGGGCTATCACACATCGTCCGCACTGTCGGCGCTGATGAGCGTGTTCAACGTTCGCCTGGGGCGCTGGTGCGGCAATCCGGTCCATGATGACGCCTGGAGCAAAGACAGCCCGCGTTTCGGCGGCCTGGCCCTGATTAAGGAAGTGTTCGGCCTGCTGGACAGCCGTTCGTCCTTCCTCAATATTTCCGACGGCGGCCATTTCGAAAACCTCGGCATCTACGAACTGGTGCGGCGGCGCTGCCGCATCGTGGTGGCGGTGGACGCCGGCTGCGACCCCGACTACCAGTTCGAGGACCTGGCCAACGCCATCCGCAAATGCTGGACCGACTTCGGCACCCGCGTCGACATCGACCTCGCCCCACTGCGGCCGCAAGGCGACGGCAAACACAACCCCTCGCACTTTGCCGTCGGCTGCATCCGCTATCCGAACGCGCCGGAGCCCGGCGTGCTCATCTACGTCAAGGCCTCGCTCACCGGCGACGAATCGAGCGACGTCAAGCAGTACGCCGATGGCCACCCGAGCTTCCCCCACCAGTCCACCGGCGACCAGTTCTTCGACGAAAACCAGTTCGAAAGCTACCGCGAACTGGGCCGCCACATCGGGCTCAAGGTGTTCGCCCCGCTGTTCTCACCACTGACGCCCAACGCCGCCGCAGCGATGACCCCCGAGCAGATCCGCGAAGCGCTCGCGCTGCGCCTGCCGGATCACCCGATGCTGCAACCGAACAAGGCATGCGGCTAGGCGTCAAGCGTCGCCCCCGCTAACGGTCGTCACCCCGGCAGAAGCCGGGGTCCAGCGGTTTAATCAATTGGATTCCGGCAGACGCCGGAATGACAGAACCGGGAATCAGGCCAGTGCGCAGTTCACCGCGTCGCCCAGCCGGATCATTCCGCCGGCAAGAATCCTGGCGTTCACTCCGCCATGCCCGCGCATCGCGTTGTAGCCACCCGGCCCCAGCACCGCCTCCATCCGCGAGCAGGGATCGCAATGCCCCGTCAGCTCCAGCACCACCGCATCGCCGATGCGCAGCACCAGCGGCCGGTCGCGAAACAGCGCCTGCGCCGCCAACAGGTTCAGACCCGACACCACCAGATTGCGCCGCACCTGCGACGCGTCGACCTGCGCTTTCCCCGTCAGCGCCGCCACCACCGGCAGATGCTCCGCCTGGATCAGCGTCACCTGCCGCTTGCCGCCTTCCACCCGGCTGCGCGAGGGCTGCGCGTAGTGGTCGCCTTCCAGCCCGCACGCGGCGATCGCCATGACGGATTCGACCGCGACCACCCCACCGCGGCGCTGCGGGCGCAGATAAATGGCCTCGATGCGGCCCGGATGGGGAAAGCACGTCGTCAGGTCGCGCAGACCGGCTTCGCTCTGGGGATGCTTGTGCAACACGCCCCGCCTTCAGCGTGCCCGCGCCCGGGCCAGCCTGGCCTTCAGCTCCGGCATGATGGCGGCGGCGGCCTGTTCGCCTTCCAGGATGGCCAGGTGACGGTCTTCGAAACTGGTGCTGCTCACCGCCGATGTCTTCGGGCGGATCACCACGTCGGCATCCTTCAGTTCGTGGCGGCTGATGGTGTGGCCCATGATCGCGAAGGTTTGCAGCAGTACGTCCAGCGTGCCGACCAGCTTCTCCCGGCGGTTCACGTTGGAAATGTCCACCGCGATCACGAAGTCCGCCCCCATCGCGCGTGCCGACTGCGCCGGCACCGGCGAGGTGAGGCCGCCGTCGACATAATCGCGGCCGCTGATCGCCACCGGCTGGAACACCCCCGGCACCGCGCTGGAAGCGCGCACCGCGCTGCCGGTATCGCCCATGCGGAACAGCACCTTTTCGCCGCTTTGCAGATCGGTCGCCACCACGCCCAGCGGTTTCGGCAGCTTCTGGATGGGCTGGTTCCCCACCTTCTGGTTGATGAAATCCTGCAGCGCCTCGCCTTTCAGCACGCCGCGGTTGGGCAGCGTCCAGTCCGACAGCATGTCCTCCTCCATCCCCAGCGCCAGCTTCTGCAGGTCGAAGCCGCGCATGCCCGACGCGTAGAGCGCCCCCACCACCGAGCCCGCGCTGGTGCCCACCACGATGTCCGGCACGATGCCCTGCGCCTCCAGCGCCTTGATCACGCCGATGTGGGCAAAGCCCCGCGCCGCGCCGCCGCCCAGCACCAGCGCGATCTTGATCGGCGGCTTGGGCGCAACGACGGTGGGCGCAGGCGGCGGAGCGGGTGGCGGCGGGGTGGCACAGGCAGACAGCAAAACGGCGAGCAGGACAACGGACAAACGGCGCATGAAAAAATCGACCTCGAACGGGAGGCCGAATTATGAAGGCTGGGATCGAACCGGGATAGCCCGGGTTAGTTTCAGCTTGCCCGCTGAGGGAGGCGCCAAACTAGTCGTCACCCCGGCGAAAGCCGGGGTCCAGATGCTTGATTTCACTGGATTCCGGTTTTCACCGGAATGACAAATATGTGTTTGTTCAGGCTTCCCTCGGCGAACTGCTCCCATTTTGGAAAGCGTTGCCGCCGAATCGGACCGATCAAACCGCCGCCACTCCAGATAGTTCAAACAGCCGCGCAGAATCCTTGCGGATTTCGACATCCGCCAGGCTTGCTCCCTACTTCCCACCCCCAGCCGGATACCCCACCGATTGCGCCAGGATGATGCGCTGATGCTTGCCCAGCCCCAGGGCAGCGCCCAGGGCTTCGCGGTCGACCAGGCCGCGCACCACCACGGCCAGGCCGGCCAGGCCGGCCGAGGCGCAATAGAGATACACGTTCTGGGCGATGAAGCCAGCGTCGGTGGCGCTGTAGAACGCCTTGTCCTCCGCGCTGGCCCCACTCATCCGCTCGAGATCGGCCACATACACCAGGTTCAGCGGCACGGTCGCCACAAAATCCTGCACGCCGGCCAGGGGGCGGATGTCGCCGGCCACCACGCGTTTCAGGGTATGGGTGGGCGGATCGTAGCGATACGCGCCGTCGGCGGTGGTCACATACACGTCGATCTCGCGCCAGTCGTGGGCCGAAGGCGCGGTGCGCTGGCCCGTGTCCGGCCGGTTCACGCCGCTGGCCGCCCACAGCAGGTTGGCCAGCACCTGCGGCGGCAGCGGCTTGCTGGAAAACTCCCGCGTTGAATGCCGCGCCTTCAGCGCCTGCATCAGGGGCATGCCACCTGCCGTCTCGGGCGGCGGCAGCTTGATCGCCCCGGTTTCCTGCGCCTGTCCTGTGCCCATCATGCTCATCATCAATACCCCCACAAGTCGCCAGCCCTTCATCGCCGTTCTCCCTTGCCGATCACGCGTGGCACCCTTCAATCTAGCTTTGCTTCCACACCGGACAAGCCGGCATCGCGATAAAACCGCCTATTTTTAAGATGGATCAACGCTTGAGGAGAACGACGATGGCTGTTGTGAACATTGGTCATTACTATGCCGAATGGATGCCCTCCGGCTCGCCCGACAAAGCCGGCTGCGGGCGCATCATCCTGCGCAGCGCAACGCGGCTCACCGAACTGTTCCGCCTGACCAACCTGGGTTCCGAGGACTACCGCAACCTGCTCCACATGCTGCAGACCGAAAAGCCGGTGTTCTGGGACAGCGAGGCGGGCTGGCTAAGAACCGCGCATCCGCAGATGCACGATGCCGAGCCGGTGGGGGAACAGGAAGGACACTAGGCCTGCCGTGTGCCATGCCTCCACCCACCGAAAGCAAACCAACATGTGCGGCGACTTCGCCCTGACCGCGATTGACGCCCGCCAAGCACGATCAGCGCCACCCACAGCGCTGTTCAATCGCCTACCCCTTTGGCCGGGCGCCCGCGATACCGGCCCAGCACATGCATCGCCGCAGCGATCAGCGCAATCGCCAGCACCAAAGCAAAAGGCGCGAAGCGGTTGACGGTTGCCGCCCAGACGCTGAGCTCGTTCAGCAGCAAGCCCCACACGCCAATCGCGATAAAGGTCGACACCAGCACCACTACCAGATTCACCCAGGGGCGCAAGCCGATCATAAATCCGATGATCGCCCCCACCACCGGGCCGGTCATCCAGAACGGAACAAACACGAAAACGAACAGGCCGGCGATGCCGAATTTGCGCACCGCGCCGCCCCGCAACTCGGCGGCCGCGTGCATGCGCGCAAAGTAAGGCTGCAGCCTGGGCGTCCGGATCAGCTGTCGCCAGCTCAACGCAAACAGCGGGTACACCACCAGCACCTGGATCGTCTCCACCAGCATGTTGAGCGGGATCACCTGGGTATGGCCCAGACCGCTCGCATAGCCGAAGGACATCCCGGCCGCCCGGCCGATCACCAGGTTCAGCCCGGTCATCGCCGCGTAGGTCAGAATGCTGTCCGGAAACAGGTGCCAACCGATCCCGAACGCCAGCAGCATCAGGCCGGTGAGTGCCAGGCCGATGCCCAGCAGCCGTCCTTCGGCGCTGGAAAAAAGCAATTCACGCATGCCGGCCCCTTGGTGTCGTCGCGCTCGACATGCCAGGTTGCCAGGATGGGTACATCAGGCTAAAGCCCATAGCGCCATCCGCCCTCCTGCGCTGCCATCACAATCCGCGCGCACGCCTCGGCATCCGAATCCGCCTGGTGATGCCGCAGATCGATGCCCAGATGGCGACACACATCGGGCAGCTTGGTCGGGTGAAGATCCCACCGCGCCCGCGCCAGCTTCACCGTGCACACAAAAAGCAGCGGTGGCGCCGCCAGCCCATACGTCTCGCAGCAGGCGCCCAGCACGCCCTTGTCGAAAGGCGCGTTATGCGCCGCCAGAAACGCCACCCCCGCCAGCTCGCGCGTCAACCCCACCCCACACCGCATCGAAGGGCTGCGCGTCCTTCACGTCATTCCACGACAAGCCATGGATGTGCGTAAACAAAAACGTGCGCGACGGCGGGCGGATCAGCGCGGACAAACGATCGACAATGCGGCCGCCATCCACAATCACCACCCCCACCGCACAGGCGCTGTCGCGGGCGTTGTTGGCGGTTTCGAAGTCGATGGCGGCGAAGCGGGTCATAGGTGGGGAGGTTCAGTCATTTATCAATTTTTGTCAGGAATCGCCCCCATGTGCGACCCATCCATAACCATCGTGTGGGACAGCAAGCCTGCCCACTTCCCGATAATATCGATTCGGACAGGTGAAGTTTAAAGTTTCGTCATTCCGGCGAAAGCCGGAATCCAGCCTGGTTGACTGGACCCCGGCTTTCGCCGGGGCGACGGCTAAAGACATCTTCATGCCGGATCAATAACGAACCGCAACCCAAACGAGTCAACGCCATGTTCTCAACCCGAATCCTGCAAGCCCTTCTGCTGACCCTGAGCCTGGGCACCCTGCTCAGCGCCTGCGCCCGGGAGAACCCCGCCCCGCCCGCCAAGCCGGCATTGAGCGACCCCTCTGCCCAACTCGACACCATCGTGCTGGGCATGGGGTGCTTCTGGGGCGCGGAAAAGCGCATGTCCGAAGTGCCGGGCGTGGTCGACGTCGAAAGCGGCTATGCCAATGGCGACATCGAAGGCAGCTATCGCGCCGTCCTCGCCCACGAGCGCGCCGTGCAGACCGGCAAGACCCGCCAGCGCAACCATGCCGAAGTGGTCAAGGTGACGTTCGACCCTGCCCGCACCACCCTGGAAACCGTGCTGATCAAGTTCTGGGAAAGCCACGACCCCACCCAGGGCGACCGCCAGGGCAACGACGTCGGCACCAATTACCGCAGCGCCATCTACACCCATGCCCAGGCCCAGCAAGCCGTTGCCCTGAAAACACGCGACGCCTACCAGCAGGCCCTGGCCAAGGCCGGGCGCGGAAGCATCACCACGGAAATCGCCCCGCTTAAAAACTACACCGCCGCAGAGGACTACCACCAGGACTACCTCAAGAAAAATCCTCAGGGCTATTGCGGCCTGGGCGGCACCGGCGTGAAGTACCCGGGATCAAAAAATCCCACGCAAACCCTGGCCGCGCCCCAACTGGACGGCAAGGCCCTGGCCTTCGAGCGGCAACTGGTGGTGTTCGAAGCGGAGGATTGCGCGTTCTGCAAGCAATTCAAGGCCGAAGTCCTCGACCACTGGCAGTCGCCTGTTCCAATCAAGAGCACGTTCAACCCCAACGCCCCCACCGGCTGGAAGCTCGACAAGGCCCTGTTCGCCACCCCCACCATCGTGCTGTTCCAGCAGGGCAAGGAGGTCTCCCGCTACACCGGCTACAGCGGCGACCAGGCAGGCTTCTGGAAATGGCTGGGCTTTCAGCTGCTGACCCCCGCGCAGCAGAAGATCGCCTTCGAGCAAGGCACCGAGCGCGCCTTCACCGGATCGCATCTCGACGAAAAGCGCCCCGGCACCTTTGTCGATCCCATCACCGGCGCGCCCCTGTTCCGCAGCGACACCAAGTTTGAAAGCGGCACCGGCTGGCCCAGCTTCTTCAACCCGCTGCCGGGCGCCATCACCCTGCATGAAGACGGCGCCTTCGGCATGAAGCGCGTCGAAGTGCGCAGCGCCAGCTCCGGCATCCACCTCGGCCACGTCTTCGACGACGGCCCGCCGCCCAGCCGCAAGCGCTACTGCATCAACGGCAACGTGCTGAAGTTCGTGCCCGACGCGGGGAAGTAAGGCGGGGCGTCACTGCCACATCGAATGGCGCCGAAAACACAGCCTGCAAAAAAGTGAAGTGATCGGAGGACATAATGCGCTCGCTACACCTCCTGCCCGCCGAAGGCCTGCTTCACCGCCGCCATCTCGTCCAAACAAACAGCGCGCCTTACCTTACGGCTACCCTCCTGGCGAACTATTTCCATTTTGGAAACAGTTGCCCCGGCCCGGCCTGGAGCAGCAGCCCGATGCCCTGGCTTAATGCGGTAGTGGATACCGCAGGCGAAGTGTTGACGGTGGAGAAGCGGGTGCGGTTACGAGGATTAATCTATTCACCCTGTCACCCTGCCCCGTTCACCCGTACACCTCGTCATGGCTACCGATATCCAGAAAAAGGATTTCGTTTTCGGTCACCTGCACGGTCAGGGTGATGCGGTAGCTGTAGGTAAGGCTGACGGCCTGCATGCCCTGGAGTTTTCCGGTCAGGGGGTGCAGGCGCAGGCTGGGTTCAAATGGATCGGCGCGCAGTTGCGCCATGGTTTCGATGAAGCGGGGCCGTAGATCAGGATGTCTGGTCAGGAACTTGCGAACACGGCGGTCGAAAAAAGCCGTGGTGGTCAGCGTCCAACTCATGCCGCCGGTTCGTTATCCAGATGCTGCATCAGCGCTTCGACGCTGTCGTGGCGGGTGACCCGTCCGGCCTTGGCATCCTCCAGCGAGGCCTTGATACGGGCCAGAGCCGCTTCTTCCTGGGACTCGATCAACTCCCTGTAGCGCTCTTCAGTCAGCACGACATATTGCGGGCGGTTGTTCTTGATGATGTGCACCGGGCCTTGGGCCAGGGCTTCATCCACGGCGGCGATGCCGCGACGCTTGATTTCCTGGGCGGGAACGACGTTCATGGCTGCCTCCTATACTCTAATCGGTACTAATTTAAGCACCGTATAGGGTATCTGTAAAGCCACGATTTTCTACAGGACCTGCAATGTGCAAAATTTGCATATTGCTTTACAAGGCCCTGCCGCTGCGGATCACCCCCACCGCGATACCTTCTATCACCAGCTCCTGGCGCTTGAGGTCGACGACGATGGGCTCGAACTCGGGGTTTTCCGGCAGCAGGCGCACGGTGTGGCCGCGCTGCTGGAAGCGCTTGACCGTGACCTCGTCGCCGATCCGCGCCACCACCACCTGCCCGGCCTTCGCCTCGGCGCTGCGATGCACCGCGAGCAGGTCGCCGTCCAGGATGCCGGCGTCCTTCATGCTCATGCCGTGCACCTTGAGCAGGTAGTCCGCGCGCGGCGTGAACAGGGCGGGGTCGAACTGGTAGTGCCGCTCGATGTTCTCCTGCGCCAGGATCGGGCTGCCGGCGGCCACCCGGCCCACCAGCGGCACCCCGCCGCCGCCCTTCAGCCGGATGCCGCGCGACATCCCGGGCACCAGATCCAGCACGCCCTTTTTCGCCAGCACCTTGAGATGTTGCTCGGCGGCGTTGGGCGAACTGAAGCCGAAGTGCTGCGCAATCTCCACGCGCGTCGGCGGCAGGCCGGTGGTTTCGATCCACTCGCGGATCAGATTCAGGATTTCTTCCTGGCGGGGGGTCAGGTCTCGCATGGGGGCTTCCTCCAAATGCTGTATGCATGTACAGTGTATGCAAATACAGTATAAATACCGAATCCGAAAAACGCCACTGCGCGATGGCATCCCGCCCGCGCAAGCACAGGAGAACCCCCATGATGAAACTCGGAAAGATCAGCCCCTTCGCCTACAGCCGCATGAAGCAACGCGGGATTTCCATCGATGCCCTCAACGATCTGCTCGCCCGCGGCCAGGTGGAAAGGCAGTTCGACGGCGCACGGGTGGTGTACCTCGACAGTCCCGCCCCCGGCCCGACCTGGGCCAGCCGTCCGCAACCCAGGCTGTATGCGGTGGTGGATGCGGCAGGCGAAGTGCTGACGGTGGAGAGGCGGGTGCGGTTGCGGGCATGAGCAGATCGCCAGATGAAGCGGGACATGGTCAATCCGCCGGCACAGTGCTATATTCTGGCCAGACTAGCCAGAATAAGCAGGAGCTCATCATGCACAGCGAATGGCAATTGCAGGAAGCGAAGAACAAGCTGAGCCAGCTCATCAAGGACGCCGCAAACGGCGACGCCCAGGTCGTTACCGTGCACGGCAAGCCGACGGCCGTGGTGGTGTCGGCGGAAGCCTACGCAAAGCTCACCCGCCCGCGCCGGGGCAAGCTTTCCGCCGCGCTGTTGCAGCCCGACCTCGCAGGCGATGACCTGGACTTCGCCCGCAGCCCGGACACCGGCCGCAACGTCGAGCTATGAGCTGGCTGCTGGACACCTGCGTCCTCTCCGAATATCTCAGGAAATCGCCCGCGCCGCAGGTCATCGCCTGGCTGGACGAGCAAGACGAAACCAGCCTCCACCTCAGCGTCGTCACCCTGGGCGAGATCGAGAAGGGCATCCTCAAGCTGCGCGCAACCGACCCCCGCCGCAGCCAGAAGCTCACCGCCTGGCTGGGCAAGGTGGAACAACGCTTCGCCGGCCGCATCCTGCCCCTCGACACCGCTGCCCTGCACGGCTGGGCGCAACTCGCCGCCCAGTCAGAACTGGCCGGGCGCCCCCTGCCGGTGATGGATGGCCTGATCATGGCCACCGCCCAGTGCCACGGCCTCACCGTGGTCACGCGTAATGTGCAGGATTTCGGCCTGCTCCCGCAGGTGTTCAATCCCTGGGACCTGTAAGCCGCGCATCGATATTCCCCAGGGAAGTCCTGAACAAGTCCACATTTGTCATTCCGGCGAAAGCCGGAATCCAGTGAAATCCAGCATCTGGACCCCGACTTCCGTCGGGGTGACGACTTGTTCGGGCTTCCCTGAAGCAAGGCACGCGGCCCGCCCGCAATCAGGTCGCGCACACACGCACTCAAGCAGTATCAGCTTGCGCGGTAGATGACGCGCAACACGGCGAGCCGTTTCCCTTCCCCCCTCTTGGTTTGACGCGCAGGCAGGTACTATTACGCCTCTGCCTCGCAGCGGGCCCGCGCATGCGCCGCCCCAGTGCCAATGAACCGACCGCACCCACAACGCCGCCCCCGCTTTACGTCGTCTCCCGACCTCGCACACGCCACCCCGGCCCTGCAGGATTGCATCGCGCGCTACGCATCCGTCGTCCCCGGCCTGGCCGATCTGGGCGCGCCCCTGCAACGCCTTTCCGCAGCGCACGACGCGAACGCGCTCGACGCGCTGATCGACCTCTACGAGCAGTGCACCCCCCTGCTGGAAAAAGCCCTGTGGACCGGCGAGGCGGATTTCCACCCGCTGCTGGCGAGCTACCAGGCGCTGTTCCGCGAGCAGGAGGCCCTGATCCGGCAGCGAGGCACGGACGACCGCCACCACTTCATCCTCAGCATCCCGGTGGCGGATCGGCCGTCGCACCTGCGGGCCTGCCTGGAAAGCATCTACCAGGTCTGCACGCTGTTCGACTACGGCGGCCACGCATCCGGCAGGTGGGACAAGATCCAGGTCGTCGTCAGCGAGGACAGCCGCGACGAAGCCAACGTCCGCCGGCATATCGAGCTGGTCGAGGAATACCGCAACAAGGGCCTGCAGGTGATCCACTTTGGCCTCGCCGAGCAATACGATCTGCTGCACGCGCTGCCTGCACAGCAGCGCGAACGGCTGGGCACGCTGCTCACCACCCAGCCGCGTGACCGCTTCTATCTCAAAGGCCAAGCCGCCAACCGCAACCTCAGCTACCTGAAGTTTCTGCAGCTGACCGAAGACAGGCGCAACACGCTGTATTACCTGATCGACAGCGACCAGTCCCTGTGCGTGAACCGGCAGACCGCCTCCGGCGAGGAAGCCGTCTACGCGCTGAACTACTTCCACGCCATCGACAAAATCTTCCGCACCACCGACACCCTGATGCTCACCGGCAAGATGGTGGGCGACCCGCCCGTGTCGCCGGCGGTGATGGCGGCGAATTTTCTGGATGACGTGAGCGCCTTCTTCACCCGCCTGGCCGCCCTGCCCGCCGACCAGGCCTGCCAGTTCCACGATCTACCGAAAGAGCCGGTGGGCGACGCCGCCTATCACGACATGGCGAAGCTGTTCGGATTCGAGAACCAGCCGGCGACCTTCCCCTATGCCTGCCGCTTTGCCGGCGAACACGACCACGTCGCCTGCCTGAATGACTTCGCCCAGCGGCTCAACGCCTTCTTCTTCGGCGAGCACCTCACGCGCAAGACCGGGTTTGCCTACGGCAGCGGCTACACCCCGCTTGCGCTTGCGCGCACGGTCTATCCCGGCAACTACATCGTCAACTACGCCGGGCTGAAATACGTCATCCCCTTCGGCCACCTGCGCCTGCGCATGTCCGGCCCCACCGCCGGGCGGCTGATCGCAGCCGAGATCAAGGAACGCTTCGCCTCCTTCAACATGCCCAACCTGCACCGCCGCACCACCGAGGCCGGCCCGGGCGACGACTTCCGCCCCGGCGTGGAGGCGGACGAGGCCCGCGTGGATGTTTCCAACGAATTCGAGCGCCAGTTCTTCGGCGACCTGATGCTGTTTTCCACCGAAGCGCTGGTCAAGCAGGCCGACGTGACCCGACCCTTCGCCCAGGACGCGATCGAAACCGCCGTCGCGCAGAAAGAGGCCGAACTGCTCGCGCTGTACCAGCAGAAGCACGACGCCATCGTCGAGCGCAACCGGCAGCTGAACGACCTCGTCTTCAACGCCGGCCACTGGTGGCTGCAGGCCAGCGAGCATGCGCCCGGCCTCGCCCATGCGCTGCGGCAGGTGCGCGCCTTCATCGACAACATCGACCGCAATTTTGGCGAGCACGCGCTGGCCTGGCGCCAGATCCAGTCCGCCGCGCACCGCGCAGAACGTAAACGGCAGATCGTCGAGGCCTTGATGAATTACCGCGCCGAGCGGGATGCCTGGGACAGCCTGTTCTGACGACGCCTTCGCGCCACATTGCGCAATATCGCGCAATGAATGCGTTGCGCAATGTTGCGCATTCCAAGAAAACCCCTTATCCGGCAATGGCTTGCAAAAGCAACCCTGCCCATCGAACCGGGCGTAAAACAAGTCGTCACCCCGGCGGACGCCGGGGTCCAGTTGCTTGATTTAACTGGATTCCGGCGTACGCCGGAATGACAAATGTGGACTTGTTCCGGTTGTCTTAAAGCGTCACCGAATCCGCAGCCCCGGCAATCATCTGCTCGCGGCACTCCCGATACGCCTCACGCGCCGCCCTCAGCGCATCCTCCGGAATCTCAATATGCGAGTAATCCACCCTGCTCCTATCGATGCGCCCCTGATGAATGCGCCGCGACGAATCCCCCTTGCCGGCCTTCCCCGTCTGGCTGAACACCTCATACCGCTCGATCAACGGCGAATCCAGTTCGAGCCAGTCCGACAGCCTGGGCAGCAACCGCTCCGGCGCGGTTTGCAGCAGCTCCGCATCGAAGTAGTAATAGCCCCCATCGGCCGTGCGGCAAAAGTCCGCAAGCGCCTTCACCCGCGCGACATAGTAGTTGGCCGCCTCCACCGGCGAGGCATACAGGTCCGGGTCCGGCTTCTGCCGGAACAGATGCACGATGCTCCTGATCGTGCGCTCCGGCTCCGCCAGGGAAACCAGGATCTTGAGTTCGGCCGGGCCCAGCCGCTCGGGCTTCAGCACATAGTCGTTGTGCAACAGCTTGTCGAACAGATAGCGGCTGTTTGGCTTGAGCACATCGCCCTGCCGGAACCCCTCCAGCTGCCTGTCCAGCGCGGCGGCATCCTCATAGCTGATGTGCATTTCGTAGTAGCCATTGATCTGCGGGTGCGAGCCGAGAATATGCCCCGCCAGACTGGTGAAGGCACGCATGTGGCTCAGCAGGAAGATACGGGCGTAGGGGTCAGGCGAAGCGCTCATTGTTTCAATTCGTTGTGGTCGTTCGTCAGGATTCTCATTTCAAGAATTGGGAATAGCCTAAAGCTTCCGTTATTCGCTATTCGCGAATGGCGAATACAGCTCCCCCGGGATCAAGAAGCACACACATCCGGCAAAAACGACAAACCCGGCATCTGGCCGGGTTTGTCGTTGGACAAAGCACAGTCAAGCTGCTTTTCTGTCGGATGCGGGTGTCGTATTCCGTTTGCTTGCGTCGAGTACCTCAACGCCGGCCACTTTACCGTTCTCGTCAAAGTCCAGAATAATTCCAGGCTGGACTTCCTCAGACTCAATGATTCTCGCTTCGTTGAGCCGAATGTACAGTGCGTCCACTTGGGGATCGTAATCGAATCTCATCGTTTGCCTCCTGCCGTTCGGTCAAAATAAACCGTCACGATATGCGGCGGTGTTTTCGTCTGATTGTAAACCACTCTCAAAACACGGTTGCCGAATTCCGGGATGCAAATAAGTGTAGACCTGGGTTTGCCTAATCGAGCGAATTGAAACTCGCGCTGGATTGCCGCGCTTCGCTCGCAATGACAGAAAACATGAATGAATCAGCTTGCCCTATGCCCCATGGCGCCAGCCGCCCGCCTGCGCCGCCATCACGATCCGCGCGCACGCCTCGGCATCCGAATCGGCCTGGTGATGCCGCAGGTCGATGCCCAGGTAGTGGCACACATCGGGCAGCTTGGTCGGGCGAATGTCCCACTGCGCCCGCGCCAGCCGCACCGTGCACACGAAAGGCAGCTGGGGCGCCGCCAGCCCATAGGTCTCGCAGCAGGCGCCCAGCACGCCCTTATCGAAAGGCGCGTTGTGCGCGGCAAGAAATCCCACCCCCGCCAGCTCGCGCGCCAAGCCCGCCCACACCGCATCGAAGGGCTGCGCGTCCTTCACGTCATCCCACGACAAACCATGGATATGCGTGAACAAAAACTGGCGCGACGGCGGGCGGATCAGCGCATACAAACGATCGACGATGCGACCGCGCTCGGCGATCACCACCCCCACCGCACAGGCGCTGTCGCGTGCGTTGTTGGCGGTTTCGAAGTCGATGGCGGCGAAGCGGGTCATGGGCGGGGTCGTTCAGTCTCTATAAAATATTGGCAGGAATGGACTCGATGCACGACCCATCCCGAGCCATCGTGTGGAACAGCACGCCTGGCCTGTTAAATCCTCGTCAGCCAGACCCGCCCAGCCCACGTCACCCAAACAGACCGGCAAGGTGCGGCGCAAAAATCAGCAGGCCGATGACCGCCGCACCCAGCGCAGCGATCAGCACCGCGGCCGCCGCCACATCCTTGGCGCGGCCGACGCCGGGATGCTGCTCCGGATGCACCGCATCGGCCAGGACTTCCAGCGCGGTATTGAACGCTTCGGCGCCCCAGACCAGGACGATGGCCACGCTGACCCACAACCACTCGTCACGGCTCAGGCCCACATAGGCACCCGCCATGCACACCGCCACCGTGGCCAGCAGATGCACGCGCGCATTGGGCTGCGTGCGCACCAGATAAACCATCCCCCGCAGGGCGTGAGCGAAGCTTTTAATGCGACGGGTCAAAACCATATTCCTGGCTGTCGTTTCTCAATCGGTTGTTCAGTTTCTCATGCCCGGCGAACATCCAGCGCCGCCCCGCCGAGCGCAACCGGACAACAGGCAACGGCACGCATTCAATCGCGTTCGCTTCGAGCGGCGCGTTCGCGGTGCCGGCCCACCCACTCCATCGCGGCAGCGATCAGCACGATCGCGAGGAACAACAGGTAGGGTGCAAACTGGTTGACGGTAGACGCCCAGACATTGAGCTCGTTCAGCAGCAGCGCCCAGACGCCGATGGCGATATAGGTCGCCACCAGCACCACCGCCAGATTCACCCAGGGGCGCAAGCCGATCAGAAATCCGATGATCGCCCCCACCACCGGGCCGGTCATCCAGAACGGCGCAAACACGAAAACGAACAGGCCGGCGATGCCGAACTTGCGCACCACGCCCCCGCCGGACTCCGCAGCGCGGTGGATGCGCGTGATGAAAGGCTCCAGCGTGCGCAGCTTGATCAGCTGCCGCGTGCTCTGCACGAACAGCGGGTAGATCACCAGCACCTGGATGGTCTCGATCAGGATGTTGAGGGGCACCACCTGGGCATGACCGAAACCGCTTGCATAGCCGAAGGACATCCCCGCTTCCCGGCCGATGATCAGGTTCAGCCCCGTCATGATCGCGTAGGGAAGAATGCGGTCCGGATACAGGTGCCACCCGATCCCGAACGCCAGCAGCATCAGGCCGGTCAGCGCCAGGCCGAACCCCAGCATCCGGCCTTCGGTGCTGGCGAAAAGCGTTTCATGCATTTTGGGTCCTTGGTCCATTTGGATATACGCAGAAGCTTTGCTCTGAACCCGGCTTGTAACAGCTAAATCAGATTGCCCGAATGCCCTTGCAGCCGGGGTACTGAGAACAGCCCCAGAAAGCATTGCCCGAATTCGCGCCACGCTTGGCTGTGCGCCGCACCATCGCGCTTTGGCAAACCGGGCAGGCGGGCGAACCAGCAGGCGTTGCAGCCGGTGAAGCCGCAGCTGCCTTTGCAGGAACACTCGCCCCGCGAATCAGCGCATGCAGCGCATCGCCATCCATCAGCTCGATGTTTCGGCCTGAGGCAAACGCCCGGGCCTCATCCGTAAACACGCCAGACGTCACCACAAACCCACCGGTAGCGCCCTCCGCTGCCATCACGCCATAGAGTTCGCGCACCGTGGTCACGCCCACCTTCCACTGCTTCCACTGTTTGCACTGCACCAGAAAGGTCTCGCCTTCCTTCTTCAACGCCAGGTCGATCCCGCCATCGGCGCCGCCACCACCGGTCTCCGTCACCGCGTAGCCCTTGCGCCGGAAAGCTTCGCTCACTAAAGCTTCGAACTGCTGCCAACTCATATCGTTAAGCGCCCCCCGGTCAGGACTGGCAGCCACCTGCTCATGCAATGCACGGCGCTTGTGGCGACCAATGGCGGATATGGCCGCGCCCACCAGGAAAACGAATGGCAACAGGTATTGGCCGACAGACGCCAGTGTTTTGAAAACGGACTGGCCGACAAAGTCACCCATCTTCCCGGACTGAACGACTGCTGTTACTTCACTAACAGCAACGTTGTGCAGCCACACATACGCCACAATCGCGAGCACCACCCCAACCCACCAAGGGAGCTTGCTGGTTATTTCAATCAAATCTTCAGCGAGGTTTTGTCTACGGCATGCCAATTATTTTCCCTTCGGTTGACTGTTAGAGGACTGACGCCACGAGGATTAGCGCTGCATCGTTGCTTTAATGTCGAAATGTGCCGCGCCTTTTGTAACCGCGGCCAGCCCAATGTTGAAAGACTGCAGGGACAACTGAACCGTATTGCTCGATTGGTAAAGGGCAAGCGTGCCCGAATAACGCCGATTGAGAGCTGGGTAACGACATTCCGACAAGGTCACATCCAGCGACAACACGTTGGGCGAGAAATACGGCGCCGCAACCCCGAGTAGCTGGCAACCATTCTCGGGACTTGCGCCTCGCATCCTGCCCTGTTTTTCCACCTGGATCACCAAAGGCACGACAACATGCGCCTCAGGCACAGCCTGGCCCTTTGTGGACGCCTGATATTGAGCTTGGCCGTGCCAGATTCCATAAGGCGTTGAGTAATCGAGATCGATGGATTTCCCGGGCTGGGTGTTTTGACCCGAAGGCACGACACCCTTCGAGGCACTCGGTACTTCCACGCCAGGCAGCTTCGGCGCATCGCAAGGTTTATCCGTGTAGATGGTTTTGCCTTTCACGCCACAGCGATAAAACAATTGGTCTGCCGAGGCGGAAGAAAGTGAAACGACACAAAACAAAACTATCGAATACGTAACCCGTTTGAATTTACACATATCAGCTACAAGCCCGCCTCCAGCCCCTGTAATTCTTTAAGTGTCCGGCCGCCGGTGTCTTTCCATTCGATCCGTCCATTCGCGCTGCGTCCGAGCACCACGGCCGCCGCCGTGGAAGGCGAACTGAACACATAGTCCTGCGCGAAACAGTAATGATCTCCTTCACGCACAAGCACACCATTCCCGATCAACTCCTCACGCAGATCAAACATGCCGCGCACATGCTGCTGCATGGAAGGCACAGATTCAGCCACTGCCTGTGAACCAGACCTGACCACAAACCCCTGAGTTGCCTCATAACCGCTGGCGGCCACCCCTTTCCCTCTACAAGTCAGCACGATTTGCGCAACGGTGGCGACCAATGGTGCGGCTTGCTCGAATGCATGTATACCCAGTACTGGCAGCATGCCCAGCATGTTTTCCAGGAACACCTGCATGTCTGCGCAATCCGCCTCCGAGAGACTAGGCTCAGCAGGCTGATTAGCGTTATCCAGCGGAAGCCTTTTGGAAGCTTTCGCAAGGCGAATCAGATTGGCTTCGAGAAATTGCACGTGTGCCTTGTTGAGCTGGCCCGGCGCCGCAACGAAACACACCGCCCGGTTCCAGAAATCCTTTTGCGCGTAATGGCTCTCCAGCCGCGGGCGTACTGGATCCCCCTCGCCGATATACAGCATCTCGCCCTCGCCATCTTCACGCGGCCCGAGCAGCAAATAAACGCCGGTCTGACTAAGCTCGGCACGTTGTTTGATCTTTGGCAGCAAGGCGCGCGGGAAGACAACCGCCTTGCCCACCCAGTTGGAGCGCTCAACCAGACGCAGTCCATCAGGGTCGCCATCGGCGACAAAGATGCGGAGGGAGAAGGGTTTCAAAAGGCTCATATCAAATCCGCGCTCACGCTGTCGCCCACATCGCCGACAGCAACTCCGCCTGCGCCAGCACGGTCTTGGTCGCCTCCTCCTGAAGGTCCGGTGGGAAGCCGTGCTTTTTCAGGATGCGCTTCACCATCACCTTGATTCTGGCGCGTGCACTTTCACGGACGGCCCAGTCGATGGTCACGCTCTTGCGGACTTGGGTCACGAGCTCGGCGGCGATCACTTTCAGTTCGTCGTTGCCCATCGCCTGCACGGCACTTTCGTTTTCCGCGAGCGCCTCGTAGAACGCCACCTCATCTTCGTTCAGGCCGAGATCATGGCCACGCTTGGTTGCGGCATCCATTTCCTTGGCCAGCTTGATCAGCTCTTCGATCACTTCCTGCGTGGCGATGGCGCGGTTGTGATACGCGTTGAGCGTGTTTTTCAGCATCTCGGAAAAGGCGCGGCCCTGGACGAGGTTACGCACGGAACGCGATCTGATTTCATCCTTGAGCAACTTCGCCAGCAACTCGGCGGCGACGTTCTTGTGCTTCAGGCCGCGCACTTCGGCAAGGAACTGATCCGAGAGAATGCTGATGTCCGGCTTCTTCAATCCGGCAGCCGTGAACACATCGATGATGCCTTCGTCGGCCATGATCGCCGTAGACACGAGCTGGCGGATGGCGTGATCCAGTTCTTCCGGCGGGCGTTGCCTGCCGGAGGTTTTCGCAAGCTGCGCCTTGATCGCCTGGAAGAAAGCAATGTCGTCGCGCAGTTCGACGGCCTCATCAGTGGCCGCACAAAGCGCAAAGGCGCGTGAGAGGTCGGTCACCACCTGCACGAAGCGTTGCTTGCCGTCTTCCTGCTGCAACACGTGCTCCTGCCCGGCCGGGATCAGGCCAAGGCGCTCGGCGGGCGTGCCGGTTGTCCACTTGTCCCAGTTGAAGCCATGCATGATGGCGCAGGCGACCTCGTGCTTTTCCTGCATCAACGCGATGGCCTGGGCAGTATCGATGCTCGGGCTGCCCTGGCCGCCGCTGTCGGTGTAGGTGGCGAGCGCGTGTTTCAGCTGATCGGCAAGGCCCAGGTAATCCACCACCAGACCGCCGGGTTTGTCGCGGAACACGCGGTTCACCCGCGCGATGGCCTGCATCAGGCCGTGGCCGTGCATCGGCTTGTCGGCATACATCGTGTGCAGGCACGGCGCGTCGAAGCCGGTCAGCCACATATCGCGCACGATCACGATGCGGAACGGGTCGCGGCTGTCCTTGAAGCGGGTCGCCAGATCGCGGCGGCGCGGCTTGTTGCGGATGTGCGGCTGCCAGTCCGGGCCATCGTCGGCACTGCCGGTCATCACGATCTTCACCACGCACGCCTGTTTTTTCTCGGCCTCGATATCGTCGTCCTGGGCGCTGGCCCAGTCGGGACGCAGCTTGATGATGGCCTTGTAGAGGTCCACACAGATGCGGCGGCTCATGCACACCACCATCGCCTTGCCGTCCATCGCTTCGAGGCGGCGCTCGTAGTGCTGCACCAGGTCTGCGGCAACGAGCGCAATGCGCTTGGGGTCGCCCACCAGCGCCTCCAGCGCCGCCCATTTGGATTTGAGCTTCTGCTTCTTGTCTTCTTCCTCGCCCTCGGTGATCTCGTCGAATTCCTCGTCGATCTTCGGCAGCGCGGCTTGGTTCAGCGCCAGCTTGGCGATGCGGCTCTCGTAGTAGATCGGCACCGTTGCCTTATCCGCCACGGCACGCTGGATATCGTAGATGCTGATGTAGTCGCCGAAGATCGCCCGCGTATTGGCGTCGTTCTTCTCGATGGGCGTGCCGGTAAAACCGATGAAGGACGCATTCGGCAGCGCATCGCGCAGGTTGCGCGCCAGGCCGTCGATCAAATCGTATTGGCTGCGGTGGGCTTCGTCGGCAATCACCACGATATTCTGACGATCGGACAGCAGCGCCATCCGCTCGCCCTTCGTCTCCGGAGAAAACTTCTGGATCGTGGTGAAGACCACCCCGCCGCTGGCCACCTTGAGCAGCGTGCGCAGGTTCTCCACCGAATCGGCCTGCACCGGCATCTGGCGCAACAGCTCGTGGCAGCGCTGGAACTGCCCGAAAAGCTGGTCGTCCAGATCGTTGCGGTCGGTCAGCACCACCAGCGTCGGATTCTTCATCGCCGGATGCCGCACCACGCGCGCGGCGTAGAACAGCATGGAAAAGCTCTTGCCCGAACCCTGCGTGTGCCACACCACCCCCGCGCGGCGGTCGCCCGGCTTGCCGCCGTGCATCCTGCCCGCCCAGTAGGCGCCGAGATCCTGCCGCAGCAGGCCTTCATCCGCCATGCCGCTCGCGCGCACCGTCTCCTCCACGGCGGCGTTCACCGCATGAAACTGGTGATAGCCCGCGATGATCTTGTGCAGGCGGTCGCTGTCCGTGTCTTCCTCGAACACGATGAAATGCTGGAGCAGATCGAGAAAGCGCCTCGGCTCGAACACCCCGCGCACCAGCACATCCAGCTCCAGCGCCGTCTTCGGCGCATCGCCCTCGCCGTCTATCGTGCGCCACACCTTGAACCATTCCTGGTTGGCCGTCAGCGAGCCGATGCGCGCATTGGTGCCGTCCGACACCACCAGCACCTCGTTGTAGTGAAACAAGCTGCCGATCTGCTGCTTGTAGGTTTGCAGCTGATTGAACGCCGACCAGATCGTCGCATCCTCATCCGCCGCGTTCTTCAACTCGACCACCGCCAGCGGCAGGCCGTTGACGAAAATCACGATGTCCGGCCGCCGGTTGTTTTGGCCTTCGATCACCGTGAACTGGTTCACCGCCAGCCAGTCGTTGGCCGTGGCGTCGTCGAAATCCAGCAGCCGCGCATGATCGCCCGCAATGCTGCCGTCTGCACGCGGATATTCCACCGGCACGCCGTCGCGCAGCATGGCGTGGAAGTTGCGGTTGGTCTGGTTGAGCGAGGGAACCCCAACGCGCAGCACCTTGCGCAGCGCATCCTCGCGCGCTTCTTCCGGAATAGCCGGGTTCAACCGCCAGATCGCCTCGCGTAGTCGGCCCGCCAACACCACGTCGCCGAACGAATCCCGCTCCGCCGCCGGCTCGCCGGGCGCCAGGTGCGGGCCGTGGCCAATGGCGTAGCCCAGTTCCCCGAACCAACTCAGGGCGGCATCTTCTACGATGGATTCGTTGATTGGCATTGGCGATCTGCGTCTAAATTGAAAACTCTATGTAAATCAATTGGATGAATGGATGTCGTAGATACAGGCGGTTTGCGTCTAAATGAAAAGTAACCCCCATCTCTCTTTTCGTCCAAATTCGGGGAACTCGGATCCGAATTCGGGGAGCTGGCAACCGAAATTCGGGGAGCGGGAATCCGGTGGGCGTGCTCATGGTTTCGGAGGTTTGGGTTTCTTCGGCCTGGGCAGCTTTTGTATCTGCTGCGCGGTTTTCTCAAAATCCGCGTCCACCGCACGCGGCAAGGAATCCAGCAAGGCACGGTAGCGCCCATACTCCAGTTCGGCCTTCGCCCTGGCGTTTTCGGCGGAAACCTTTCCCGCGTGATCCAGCAGTTCGCGCCCGGAAATTTTCAGGAACTCGTCCAGCTTCGTGATCCAGTCCCGCATCGTCATCGGCTTACGCTCCAGTGCCTGAAGCTCTGCGTATTCGATGTAGAGGTTCACGATGCGATTCAGAACCTGGAGCTCGTCTTCCGTCAGATAATTCTTGGCAACCGCCACATCCTCCTTCCGCACGATGCCGCCGGGGCGCGTGGTCTGCAATCCCATCAACGGTTTCCGCGCATCGGCCCGCTCATGGATGATCTCAGCCGCCGTATGGCCATGGGTGGCCCAGTGCATCTTGTTCTGCACCGTGGCGAAGAACTGCTGGGCCATCTCCGTGTCCGCCGCGTAGTCCACGCTCGTCGCGTAAATGTCGAGTACCTTCTGGTAAAACCGCCGCTCGGACGAGCGGATGTCCCGGATACGTTCCAGCAACTCGTCGAAGTAATCCTTCTGCCCCGGACCCGGCGGATTCTTCAGCCGCTCGTCGTCCATGGTGAAGCCCTTCACCAAGTACTCGCCCAAGCGTGCCGTCGCCCACTGGCGGAACTGCGTGCCGCGATGGCTGCGGACACGGAAGCCCACCGCAAGGATGGCGGGCAAGCTGTAATGCATGACCGGGCGGGAGACCTGCCGCGAGCCCTCCAATCGAACTATTAAGTGGGACTTAATAGTTGCCTCCGTCGTCAGTTCCCCCTCCGCGTAAATTGCCTTTAAGTGCAGGTTGATGTTGGGCACCGTCGTCTGGAACAACTCGGCAATCTGGATTTGCGTCAGCCAGATGGTTTCGTTCTCAAACCGGCACTGGATGCGCATGCGCCCATCCTCGGTCTGGTAAAGGATGAATTCGGACTGGGGCAAGGGTTCGTCAGTCATGGCTTCCTGAGGGCGTAGCGCCCGGTTTTTGCCAGTTCCAACAACCAGGCATGAATCGACACGGTCAGACCCACAGTCACGCCATCACCTCGACATGCTTCATTTGACCGCCTTTATGCCAACGATGGCCGCTCGCAAAACTTGCAGGCAGATTTCAGCAGTGTGTTTGTCAGGGTCAAATCTTGAAGCCATCTGCTCGTATGGATGAATGTAATTGCGAAAGTCCCGCATGACATGGCTGAATTTCTTCACATCCAGACGCAGCAAGCCAACTTCGTGTGCCACATCGATCAGGTTGGCGAGCGTCCAATCCTGAAATGGCTTCACCTTTTGTGTCTCCTTGCTTTTCGGGCTGCTCTTCGCCTGGTTGAATGCGGCGGGATTCTTCAGCGCGATGTTCAAGAGAATGCCTTCAAGCACACTGCCGCACATGAAAATCGAGGCAAGTGATGCACCAGCGTGGTGACAGTCCATTGCTTCCCTGATTCGAGATTCGAGGATGGATGCAATAGTGGGGTCGATGTCCAAGCCAGCTATCGAGATCGCACCGAAGTCTTTTTTAAGAAATTCCTCTTCGGTTTCTTCTGCCACGACTTCTTTGCCCATAAGGCGTGCAGCCGTCTTCAAGCACTCCGAGTATGTCTTGTCTGCGCGACCGTCTTTTCCTGGCTCGTTCTGATACCGCCAGAGTTCAAGCATGGCTTTGAGAACCCTGCCCACAACAACGTCAACATCCATCTCCCAAAAAGCACGCAGATGTTTCGCCTTCGATTCGCCGTTGTAGGAATAACGGCCACCGTAAATATTGATACCGCCATTCTCCCTAAAGAATTGGGAAAATGTCCGGTCAGTGAAATCCAGCACGTAGCCGCTCGCCATCCCGAACAGATCCTCAAATCGCCGTTTTTCCAGGCTCGTCAGGCTAGACACCGGCGATCCACTCTTCATCAGTCACACGGATGTCAGCCGACAGAAGCTTCAGCAGGCTGTCGCGCAGGGTGGTAAGGGATTGGTGAATTGAAACATTCATGCGTAGGTCGCCGGAAACAGGCCTGCTAGTTCGACGAGCGCTCGATCAATATTCTCGTCAGAAAAAATAGCCCTATTCAGTTTTGGTGACCACGCCTTGTTGGTGGCAATCACCCCCTTAATTGTCTCCGTTGTCACGTCTTTGCCGGTACACAGCAAATCCAGCGCGGCAAAATCAACCGTAGCCAGAAGTTCCAAATCGTCGTTTTTCTTGAATCGGAATTTACCTATCACCCAGTCAATCGCGACGCACACAGGATAGTTCGGCACGTAATTGTCGATCTTGTCGATTTTGTCTCCCACGATTAAACCTTCAAGGGGACCCGACTTTGCCTGTTTGACGTAACCGTTCTGCTGGGCAATTCTTTCAGGACCGCCATATTTGGCCCAAGGACTGTAAGGACCCGCCGCCTTCTTCAAATAATGCTGCGTGACATCGTCTTCGGCTTTGCGATGCGCCAAGTAGGCAAGTTTGTTGTATCGCTTGCGGCCCAAAGGATACTGCGTTGTTGCAAGCTTTCGGACGAGTTGGGAAATGACTACGGCCTCGACGAACTCATCGGTAGTTTTCTTTGCGGTTCTATCAGAGGCATGGTCCGGGAATTGAAAGACGTTCGGTGCGATTTGTTCGGCTTGCGCTACGCTCATCTCTCCGCTCAGCAGCTTCGGCAGCAGAGAATCGCGAAGAGTAGCGAGAGTACGAGATTGATAGAGATTGTCTGAAATTTTGGCGTAGAGCGGCGCGACTTTATCCGTGAAGACGGCCATGAGTTCCTTGGGCGGCAGCACGACAGGAATCGGGCGGAAATTCTGTTTGCTGATTTCGGCGAAGGTCGTGCCGGTAGCACGGCTTTCGATCTCGGCCATATTCGTCTGGCACCAGTTCAGCATGAAATAGTTTGAGGCGCGCTCGTTGCATTTCATGGCGATAAAGCCCTGATTGATGGCAACAGGCATGGCGGCGATGGCAAGATAACCGACGGGAGCGCGGGAGGAAAGAAGGAGGGTTCCGGCGGGCAGCAGGCCGGACGAAATCTTGGCGATGCCGGAGTCGGTGAGCTTGCGGTCGGTGTCGAGGAGGATGGGTGCTTGGAGCGAGGAAAAATCCTTTGGCGTCGTCCAGTGGTGCAACCCGCCTTCCCAATACTTCGGTTCGGCAGTGCTTGGCGTACCACCGCCGACGCAATCGACCACTTGGCCGACCCGCTCAACAGTCCACCCCTCCGGAATATGGCCGAGGGGTGAGTCCTGGAAGTGGGAGGGGAAGAGCGCGGCAGTGGCTTCGTCAAGGCCGGCGGGTTGGCGACCGTCGAGTTTGGCGCGGACGGGGTCGAAATCGACGAACCAGCTCTGGAACAGCGCCCGCGCCAGCGCTTCCAGCGTCGCGTTCATCCGCCGGTTCAACTCGATCTTGTCGTCAAGCGTACCGAGGATACGTGCGATGGCTTTTTGTTCGGTAAGTGATGGAAGGCTGATTTCCAAGTCGCCAAGAACACTGCAATAAAGATTCCGTTGAACGCTACCCGTCGCCAATTCTTCAATCACACTGCGCCGATGGAGCAATGAGTAAAAAATGAAACGGTTATCGCATTTCTGAAGGTCAACACGGATGTTAATTACTGCGCGGTTACCGCACATGAAATCCTTCAAAATTCCGAGTCGGCCAATCGTTCCTGATTTACTGATTGCCAATGTATCTGGCTCAAATAGCAGCGCACTCTTCCCAGCGCTCTCATATCCGGCCCTCGATAGGCGACGACTGGTTTCCAACACAAAGGAATCATTAAGGTCGACAGCACGTAGCCATTTGACTTCGCCCCCAAAGTACTCAGGTATACCTTGAGGTGGATTGACATAGCCCTCCTGAAAGGCAGCGCATTCTCGAAGCTTCACAGTGCGCATGCTTTCGGATTCAATCGCCATATCCCAACTCCTGGAGATTGATACGAATGGCCTGCTCCAGCTTCGCGGACTCGACGAATTGCGTGTTCAACTCAGCAACGAGGCGAGGCATCTTTTCCTCGAAGGGTTCGCCGTCGTCTTCGACTACCTCAGTGCCAACGTAGCGACCGGGGGTGAGGACATAGCCGTGCGCGGCAATTTCTGTAGTAGTGGCCTCTTTACAAAACCCAAGGCGGTTCTCGAATTGGCCTGCTCCTTTATCACCGCGCCATGCATGGTATGTGGCCGCGATGTTCTGAATGTCTTTATCGGTCAACTCAAGGTGAACACTGCTAACCATCCGTCCCAGCTTCCTGGCATCGATGAAGAGGGTCTGTTTGCGGCGGTCGCGGCGTTTGCCGTCGTTTTTGTTTTTGGTGAGGAACCACAGGCAGACAGGAATCTGCGTACTGTAGAAAAGCTGCCCCGGCAGCGCGACCATGCAGTCCACCAGGTCGGCCTCGATGATGGCCTTACGGATGTCGCCTTCGCCGGACTGGTTGGAGGACATGCTGCCGTTGGCCAGCACGAAACCGGCGTAGCCGTCGGGTGCCAGGTGGTGGATAAAGTGCTGCACCCAGGCGAAGTTGGCGTTGCCCTTGGGCGGCACGCCGTATTGCCAGCGCACGTCGTCGTCCACGCGGTGCCAGTCGGAATCGTTGAAGGGCGGGTTGGCGATGACGAACTGGGCCTTGAGGTCCTTGTGCAGGTCGCGGCGGAAGGTGTCGGCCTGTTCCGGGCCGAAGTCGGCTTCGATGCCGCGAATGGCGAGGTTCATGATGGCCAGGCGGCGGGTGGTGGCGTTGCTCTCCTGGCCGTAGATGCTGAGGTCGCCGATGCGGCCGCCGTGTTCGAGGACGAATTTTTCCGACTGCACGAACATGCCGCCGGAGCCGCAGGCGGGGTCGTAGACGCGGCCCTTGTAGGGGGCGAGCATTTCGACGATGACGCGGACGATGCAGCTGGGGGTGTAGAACTGGCCGCCGTTCTTGCCTTCTGCGCTGGCGAAGCGGGTGAGGAAGTATTCGTAGACGCGGCCTAGAAGATCGACCGAGCGGTGCGATTTGCCATCCTCCCCCTCTGTCGCGTCGGCAATGAGCGTGATGGTGCCGATGAGGTCGATCAGTTCGCCGAGTCGATGCTTGTCGAGCGCGGGGCGGGCGTAATCCTTGGGCAGCACGCCCTTGAGGCGCGGGTTGTCGCGTTCGAGCGCGACCATGGCGTCGTCCACCACCTTGCCGATGGTGGGCAGCCTGGCCGAAGCCATGAGATGCGACCAGCGCGCCTCCTTCGGCACCCAGAAGACGTTCTCGGCGCGGTATTCGTCGGCGTCCTCGGGGTCGGCGCCTTCGTAGTCGCCCTTGCCCTCAAGCAGCTTGGCGCGCATTTCCTCAAAAGCGTCGGAGATGTATTTGAGGAAGATGAGGCCGAGCACGACGTGCTTGTATTCCGCCGCGTCCATGTTGTTGCGCAGCTTGTCGGCGGCGAGCCAGAGCTTGGCCTCGAAGCCGATATTGGCGCTGGAGTCGCCGTTTTTCTTTTTTGGTGCCTTTGCCATATCCCTTGGATGATTTCCTGGGCCGGCCATTACCGAACCCTGCAAAACTTCAGTAAAGGGGGCGGGTTATCACGCCCGCCCCTGTGTTTGTTATCAAACGTATCTTCGCACAAGCCGCTTGTTTTAATTTGTCGATCGCATCGACACGTTTTCCCGATATGTCGATAAAAACGCGTTTCATCGACATATCCCTGCCTCATAGCAACTGAGCGACCGCGAACACGGCATCAATGGACCGGCCGTTCCAGTTGTATTCGAGATAGGCGGCATGCAGGCAGTTTTTCAACAATGCCGTGCTGAAGGCGGCCAGACATTCGCCGGAGGGATGCCGCGCCGAGGGGTAAAGAATGCCACGTACCCCGTCGGACCTGAGTTTTCGCCCGATGCCCTGGGTATGACCGTAGTCGTCGGGATCGACGATGCGCGGGTCGGCATGGCTTGCCTCACGCAGATCGGCCACCTCGCCCTTCGCTTTCACTTTGTAGAGCCGCATTTGCAATCGCATGGGGGGCTCGTGGGTGGCCCCCATGAAAAGCGCCGAGTGATACCGGGTTTCGGCGATGGCGGTGTCCTGCTTGCGTGCGCAATAGAACACGCCATACGTGCCGTCACTGAAGCGGCTGCCCTGCGGGTTCAGATGGGTGAAGGCGGCCATGATGCAGGTGCTGCCGGGGCCGAACAGCCGCTCTTCGGGCGGAACCAGATTGATCTCGCCGACTTCGTCGCGGATGCGGTCGTTGGTCATGGCCTCCAGCGCATAGAGGGCGTCAAAATCCTCCGGGCTGGCTACGCGCTCGAACAGGCCGATGGAAGGAAAGCGACTCGGGATGACGCGGTAGGCCGGGTTCCAGTTCAAGCGCGTGGCGGGGTAGGTCAAGCCCAGCCACCGCGCCGGGCGTCCAGATACTGGCGGACGGCCAGCAGGTCGGCAACGTTGCCGCCGAGCATGCGGTCGAGCGCGCTCTTGCCGCCAAACAGGGGGGCGGCATTGGGCTTTTTCACCCAGGCATCGGCCGATGCCGTTGAAGGCAACAGGACTTGCAGCGCCTTGTAGATGCCCAGGAGGTAGGACAGGCGCTCGAGCGTATCGCGCTTGAGGTCGGCGCTTTCGGGGGCGGATTTCCACTTGAAGAAGGTGGAGCGGCCAGGGGTGCCCAGCAGCACCATCTGCTCGTCGGTGTTGAGTCCCCAGTCGCGCGCGATGTTGAAGAACGCGCGCAGGCCTGCGGCGGAAAGGTCACGGCTGCTCGGCTTGTTCTGGGCCTTGACGGCTTGTGCTGGGGTTTGCATTGCACCCTCCATGCCAGTATTGGAATGTACTGATAACGGAAAAGTAGTCCATTTATGGACTTTTTGCAATGACGGGCGGAGCCAAATTTAAGCGGATTTCAGTCGTTAATGGGAGGGCGGTTCGGCTGAGGAACCACTGATTGATTTCCACTTTTCGTCATTCCGGCGAAGGCCGGAATCCAGTGAAATCAACCGACTGGACACCGGCCTTCGCCGGTGTGACGAATAAATCAGCGTCGCCCTCTCAGCTAGCGCTCATTTCAGCCGCTTGCCGGCCTTGCGATACACGGCGTTGTCTTCCCGCTTGCCCACGGCCACGACGACTACCACGACCCGCTCGTCGAAGACCTGGTAAACCAGACGATATCCAGCGGCGCGCAGCTTGATCTTGTAGCAGTCGGGCATGCCGGACAGCCGGCTGGATTCGACGCGGGGATTGTCCATCCGCTCCAGCAACTTGGCTTTGAATTGCTCACGCAGCGGACGGTCGAGCTTGTTCCACTCCTTCCAGGCGCTTTCCCGGAATTCGAGGCTATAGCTCATTCAGCTCGACCTTGACGGTGGGCTCGTGCGCGCGTTCCTTGACCAGTTTGGCAAGGTCGATGTCATCGAGCTTTTCCATCATGGCCTCGAAGGCGGCGACGGGCACCAGGTAGGCGGCGGGCTTGTTATGGTTGAGCACTGCAACGGGAAAACCGTCCGCTTCTTCGATGACGGCGGTGGGGTTCTTCTTCAGTTCGGTGATGCTGACCGAAGCGTTGGTGTAGAGCAGTTCCATGGGGGCTCCTTAAAACCATTAATTAGGGCTTTATTTTAGTCTTTTTATTGGTCTTTGTTCGTCCGGGTTTTTATTCAAGGTTCACCCCTTTTTTATTATCTGAACGTCGATGCCATCGACACGTCAATGGAATGTGTCGATAAAACCGCATTTATCGACATGGGCGGGGCTTAAGCCACCCGCCCGCTGGCGAACAATGCGGTGATGTTGAGCGGGATGCCTTGCCCGGTTCGCAGGGCGCTGATCTCGGCGAGGTGTTCCTGTTTGAACCGGGCAAGCTGGGCTTCGCTCAGTTGCGCGACCAGGCCGCGAAAGCCTGCATACCAGATCACGCGCCACCAGACCTCGGCATCGGTCATGGGGTAGCCGATGTCGTGCCGGTGGATTTGCACGTCGCTCAGGCCGGCGCTGGAATACAGGGCGTGGAATTGTTCTTCGGTGCTGATGTTCTTCCAGGTGAATACGGGCGGCGCGATGCCGTAGCGCTGGATGCGTTCCAGAAAAAGGTCGACGTTGGGTTCGAACGAGCCATGGGAAAACGAACTGGCCACCACCTGCCCGCCGGGCTTCACCTTGCTGGCGATGTGTTGCAGCAGGCCCAGCATGTCGGGCAGGAAGAAGAGGCCGAACGAGCAGTTGGCGGCGTCGAAGCGGGCATCGTCGAAGCCGATGGCCTGCATGTCCATGGCATGCAACTCGATGTTGCCCAGGTCCAGGCTTTGGGCGCGGGCGCGCGCCTGGGCGAGCATGCCGTCGGAGAGATCGATGCCGGTGACCTTGCCGCGCGGCAGGTGCGGCGCGATGGCGGTGGCGGCAATGCCGGTGCCGGTGGCGACATCGAGCAGCTGCTCGTGGCCATGCAGTCTGAAAATGCCGGGCAGGTGCGCGGCAGCGTTGTGGAAAAACTCCATGCCGTGGCTGCCGTAGCCTTCGGCCACGGTGTCGAAGGTTTTCTTGAGCTGGGTTTTGCGTTGCAGGTCGTCCATGGGGTCTCCCGGTTGGGTTTGTTCAGGCCTGCTGCGGCCTGCTATATACTTTGCTCATGAGTGCCAAGTTATCCGCGTCCAACCCCTATTTGAGCGACCCTGCTATGCGGCAGCGCAGTGTGCTCGAATCGGTGGCCACTTCTTCCGCGATCGAGGGGATCCGCGCGCCTTTCAAAAAAACGACTCCTGCCGTAAAGCCTGCGGCAAAGAAGGCCGGCAGCGCGAGCCCCGTTAAAGCCAAATCCTTGTAAGGCCCGTCCAGCCTATATTCTGGACTGAACGCGCAGCGTGCGCGCAATCACTCGCCTGAAGATCGCAGACATCGGCGCGTAGTCCCGTCCCACGGCCGCGTGGACCGCCCTAATGTAGCGTTTCTTCTCTTCCCCTCGAATCCCCCCGAAGTTCAATACCGGCAGCCCCGCTTGCAACCCCATCAGTGTCGCAACAAGGCGCGCACAGCGCCCATTGCCCTCGCGAAATGGATGGAGCAGGATCAGCTCGGCATGCACCACAGCCAGCGCATGCGCCTGTTCTTCGACCGTGCCGAAACGGCAGGGCGTAAACTGCCGCAAGGGTCCCCGTTCCAGTTCCGCCATCAAGCCAGGGATTAGATGTGCCGCGGCAAACATGAAGCCGTCCTTGCCGATGTTGACCTGTCGGTATTCTCCGGCCCAGGCGTATAGCCTACCCAGCCACAGCCGATGCATGCGGCAGATATCCTCAGCGCGAAAGCGCTGATCGACTTCGATCTCGTCGATCAGGTATTCGGTCGCGGCCAATAGATATTCCGATTCCAGCCGCGCCATCTCGCGCACTGAACGCACGCCCGCCAGGTTGCGCAGTACGCGGCCGCGCGAGCCCGGCTCGAACTCCGCTTCGGGGCCCTGGGCGGTATAGCGGTTCCGGGTCTCCGTCAATTAGTGCCTCATTCCTTCCCAGCTTCTTCGTCTAGCCGCTTTAGATGCGCCAGCTTCTCGGCGATCTTGCCTTCAAGACCGCGCGGGGTGGGCTGGTACCAGTTCTGTTCCTGGATGTCGTCGGGGAAGTAGCGTTCGCCGGCGGCGTAGGCTTCGGGCTCGTCGTGGGCGTAGCGGTAGGCGCGGCCGTAGCCCAGTTCCTTCATCAGCTTGGTGGGGGCGTTGCGCAGGTGGATGGGGACGTCGTTGGAGGGGTTGGACTGCACGAAGGCGCGCGCGGCGTTGTAGGCGACGTAGGCGGCGTTGCTCTTGGGCGCGCAGGCCAGATACAGGCAGGCTTCGGCCAGCGCGAGTTCGCCTTCGGGGCTGCCGAGGCGTTCGTAGGTGGCGACGGCGTCGAGCGTGATGCCTAGCGCGCGCGGGTCGGCCAGGCCGATGTCCTCGGAAGCCATGCGGATGAGGCGGCGGCCGAGGTAGCGCGGGTCGGCGCCGCCGTCGAGCATGCGCACCAGCCAGTAGAGCGAGGCGTCGGGGTCCGAGCCGCGCACGCTTTTGTGCAGCGCGGAAATCTGGTCGTAGAAGGCTTCGCCGCCCTTGTCGAAGCGGCGCAGCGATTGCGCCAGCGCGTTCTCGACGAAGGCGGCGTCGACTTCCTTCACCTGCGAGGTGCGCGCGGCGATGTCGAGCTGTTCCAGCAGGTTCAGGAGCTTGCGGGCGTCGCCGTCGGCATAGGCGGCCAGGAGCTTGTCGACGCCCTCGCCCAGCTTCAGGTCGGGCAGCTCTTTCAGCGCGCGCTGCATCAGCTGGCCGAGCTCGTCGGGCGTCAGCGATTTCAGCACGTAGACCTGGGCGCGCGACAGCAGCGCGCCGACGACTTCGAACGAGGGGTTTTCGGTGGTGGCGCCGATGAAGGTGAACAGCCCGGATTCGACGTGCGGCAGGAAGGCGTCCTGCTGCGCCTTGTTGAAGCGGTGCACTTCGTCGACGAACAGGATGGTGGTACGGCCGAGGGTCTGGTTCATGCGCGCGCGCTCGACGGCTTCGCGGATGTCCTTGACGCCCGAGAGCACGGCGGAGATGGCGATGAAGTCGGCGCCGAAGGCCTGCGCGGTGAGCCGCGCCAGGGTGGTCTTGCCCACGCCCGGCGGCCCCCACAGGATCATCGAATGCAGCTTGCCGGAATCGAAGGCGAGGCGCAGCGGCTTGCCGGGGCCGAGCAAGTGGGTTTGGCCGACGACGTCGGCCAGGGTGTGCGGGCGCAGGCGTTCGGCCAGCGGCGCGTGGGGATCGTCGCGCGCGGGCTCGGGGGCGTCGGTCTGGAAGAGGTCTGGGGTGGACATTGCCGCCAATTATCCTTCAGAACCCCTATGCCGTTGTAGGAGCGCCGCCCTCGGCGCGATTGCCAGCGCCGCGCCACCGCCCGTAATCGCGCCGAGGGCGGCGGTGCGTGGTTGTTGCCGACTTGTCGGCTCTACAACCACGGCCTACCCCCTGCGGGTGCTCCTACAGGATCGTGGTCACGATGTAAATCGTCGCACCGGCGAAAGCCGGTGCCCAGTTAAATTAGCTGGATACCGGCGTCCGCCGGTATGACGATGCTACTGCCGTCTCACCGGCGAATGCCGGTGTCCAGTTTAATCAGGCTGGATATCGGCGTCCGCCGGCATGACGATGCGGGTCACTCGCCGATGATGTCGGCGCCCTTGGGCGGGGTGAAGGTGAAGCGCGACAACGGGATGGAGGGGTTGCGCACCATCCCGGTGAGTTTGAGCGTGGTGCGCTGGCCGAAGAAGTCGAACAGCTCCATCTGCACCAGGGTGTCGCCCCTGAAGCCCATGCGGATGCGCTCGAAGGTGGTGTCCTTGTTTTTCGGGGTGGCTTCCAGCCATTCCAGGCCGTCGGCCACGCCGGCGTCCTTCAGGGCGAAGTATTTCTCGATGGCGTTGTCGCCGGCCAGGAGCGCCGCCGGGGTGCCGGCGATGACGTCGCCGAGCGACTTGACGGTGACCTGTTCCAGATCGGCGTCGTACAGCCACAGCTTGACGCCGTCGCCGACGATCACCTGCTCATACGGCTTGCTGTAATCCCAGCGGAATTTGCCGGGACGGGCGAAGGCCATCTTGCCGCTGGCCTGCTGGCTGACGCGGTTGTTCTTGTCGGAGACGGTCTGGGTAAAGTCGGCTTCGGCGGTCTTGGCTCCTGCGATGAAGGCTTTGAGGCGGTCGACGCCGCCGGCGTGGGCGACCAGCGGCAGGACCAGGGCGAATGCAAGGATGAGTTGTTTCAAGCGAATGACTCCGAATGGCCTAATGGTCAGGCAAACAATATCTAACGAGGTTCCTGCCCGGGCGAAAACCTCTGTAGGAGCACCCGCAAGGGGTAGGCCGTGGTTGTAAGCCGCTTAAGCGGCAACAACCACGCACCGGCGCCCTCGCCGCGATTTTCGCACCTACGCGATCACCACAGCATCGGGCCGAGGGCGACCCTCCTACGAAACCGCGCAGTCCACCGTGTAGGAGCGGCGCCCTCGCCGCGATTGACGTGCGTATATCGCGGCGTGGGCGCCGCTCCCACAAAAACAAAACCGCCCTGCACTATAGCGCGCAGGGCGGTTGGGGGTGAAGCCCTCGAAAATCAGAGGATCAACGGCACGATCAGCAGCGCGACGATGTTGATGATCTTGATCAGCGGATTGACGGCGGGGCCGGCGGTGTCCTTGTAGGGATCGCCCACGGTGTCGCCGGTGACGGCGGCCTTGTGCGCGTCAGAGCCCTTGCCGCCGAAGTTGCCTTCCTCGATGTATTTCTTGGCGTTGTCCCACGCACCGCCGCCGGTGGTCATCGAGATGGCCACGAAGATGCCGGTGATGATGGTGCCGACCAGCACGCCGCCCAGGGCCTGCGGGCCGAGGGTGAGGCCGACGATGACGGGCACCGCAACCGGCAGCAGCGAGGGCACGATCATTTCCTTGATCGCGGCCTTGGTCAGCATGTCGACGCAGGTGCCGTATTCCGGCTTGGCCGTGCCTTCCATGATGCCGGGGATGCTCTTGAACTGGCGGCGCACTTCCACCACCACGGAACCGGCGGCGCGGCCGACCGCTTCCATGCCCATCGCGGCGAACAGGTAGGGCACCATGCCGCCGATGAAGAGGCCGATGATGACCATGTGGTTGGACAGGTCGAAGGTCATGGCCTGGGCAAGCGGATCGGTCAGCAGCGCCTTGGCATTGATCGCATGCGTGTAGTCAGCGAACAGCACCAGCGCGGCCAGGCCGGCGGAGCCGATGGCATAGCCCTTGGTGACGGCCTTGGTGGTGTTGCCTACGGCGTCGAGCGGGTCGGTGATGTTGCGGATGCTGTCCGGCAGACCGGCCATTTCGGCGATGCCGCCGGCGTTGTCGGTGATCGGGCCGTAGGCGTCGAGCGCGACGATGATGCCGGCCATCGACAACATCGAGGTAGCGGCAATCGCAATGCCGTACAGGCCAGCCAGCGCGTAGGCGCCCCAGATGGCAGCACAAACCGCCAGCACCGGCAGTGCGGTGGATCGCATCGACACGCCGATACCCGCAATCACGTTGGTGCCGTGACCCGTGGTGGAGGCCTGCGCGATATGGCGCACCGGGCCGTATTCGGTGGCGGTGTAGTACTCCGTGATGACCACCATGGCGGCGGTCAGCGCCAGGCCGATCAGGGTGGCGAAGTACAGGTTCAGCGAGGTCACCAGCTCGCCGCCGATCATCACGCCCTCGCCCAGCATCCAGTTGGTGATGGGATAGAACGCAACCGCGGCCAGCGCGCCCGACACGATGAGACCGCGATACAGCGCGTTCATGATCTTGCCGCCCTCGCGCGCCTTGACGAAGTAGGTGCCGACGATGGAAGCGATGATGGAGAAGCCGCCCAGCACCAGCGGATAGATCACCGCTTCGGGCGAACCGGTGATCAACAGGCCGCCCAGCAGCATGGTGGCGATGATGGTCACGGCGTAGGTTTCGAACAGGTCGGCGGCCATGCCGGCGCAGTCGCCGACGTTGTCACCGACGTTGTCGGCGATCACCGCCGGGTTGCGCGGGTCGTCTTCGGGGATGCCGGCTTCGACCTTGCCCACCAGGTCGGCGCCGACGTCGGCGCCCTTGGTGAAGATGCCGCCGCCGAGTCGGGCGAAGATGGAGATCAGCGAACCGCCGAAGGCGAGGCCGACCAGTGCGTGCGTCGCGGCTTCGGTGGTTTCGCCGAGCACCAGGGTGAGCACGGCGTAGTAGCCGGCGACGCCCAGCAGGCCCAGGCCCACCACCAGCATGCCTGTGATGGCGCCGCCCTTGAAGGCGACGTTGAGCGCGGCGTTGAGGCCTTCGGAGGCGGCCTGTGCGGTGCGCACGTTGGCGCGCACCGAGACGTTCATGCCGATGTAGCCGGTGAGGCCGGACAGCACAGCGCCGAGCGCGAAGCCGACTGCGGTTTGCCAGCCGAGGGTGGCAAAAATCGCGATCAGCAGGATCACGCCGACGATGCCGATGGTAGTGTATTGCCGGTTCAGATAGGCGGAAGCGCCTTCCTGCACGGCCGCCGCGATTTCGCGCATGCGGTCGTTGCCGGTCGGCAGGCCCAGAATCCATTTGATCGAGATGATCCCGTAGAGCAGTGCAAGCACCGCCGCCACGAGGGCAAACAGCAAGCCTTCATTCATTATCTTTTCTCCTCAAAACCCCAAAAAAAACGGCAGCTTGCGCCACCGTTCCCGAACTACTTCCTGCCCATCGCGAGCCCGCCCTCGAACCGCGTGCCCGGCTCGAACCCGAAAATCCGGTCGAGCTCCAATTCCCGTATGAGTTGATCGACCGCATCCTGCCCATGCTCGCGCATCACCTCGGACAAGATCAGCTTGGCTGAATTGCCGTTGTAGAAGCCGCCGAAGTCGGCTTGCACTTTTAGCAGTTGTTTGGCGCGGTCGAGGGTCATTGGTTAGTCGAGAGCTGAGAGTCGAGAGTCGAGAGCCCTGGGCGCGACGTGCCCCACTCTCCGCTCTCCACTCTCGGCTCTCCGCCCCATTAAATCTTAAACGCAGCCAGCTTCTTCGCCACCGCGACGTTCTTCAGCGTCACATACACCGGCAGGCCGTCCGCATACTTCGGATAGTCCTCGCCCTGGATCAGCGGCGACAGGTAGCGCTTGCACTTGGGCGTGATGCCGAAGCCATCCTTGGTGATGAAGTCGCGCGGCATGAATTTCTCGACGTTGGCGACGTCCTTCAGGTCGGCCATGCCGATCTTGTACTTGTACGGCACATCGGACAGGCGGTCGACCGTGGGCATCACCGAGTTGTGGCCCTTGATCGCGAGTTCGACGGCCTTCTTGCCCAGCTCGTAGGCCTGCTTGACGTCGGTCTTGGAGGCGATGTGGCGCGCGGCGCGCTGCAGGTAGTCGGCGACGGCCCAGTGGAACTTGTGGCCGAGCGCGTCCTTGATCATGTTGGCGACCACCGGCGCGGCGCCTCCCAGCTGGGCGTGGCCGAAGGCATCGCGCGTGCCCTGCTCGGCGAGGAATTTGCCGTCCGGATAGTGGCAGCCTTCGGACACGACAACCGTGCAGTAGCCGTGTTCCTTCACCAGCTTGTTGACGCGGGCGAGGAATTTCTTCTGGTCGAACTCGATTTCAGGGAACAGGATGACGACCGGGATGCCGTGGTCCTCGACCAGGCCGCCGGCAGCGGCGATCCAGCCGGCGTGGCGGCCCATCACTTCGAGGACGAACACCTTGGTCGAGGTCTTGGCCATCGAACGCACGTCGTAGCTGGCTTCCAGCGTGGACACGGCGATGTACTTGGCGACCGAGCCGAAGCCGGGGCAGCAGTCGGTGATCGGCAGGTCGTTGTCGACCGTCTTCGGCACGTGGATGGCCTGGATCGGATAGCCCATCTGCTCGGACAGCTGGCTGACCTTGAAGCAGGTGTCGGCCGAGTCGCCGCCGCCGTTGTAGAAGAAGTAGCCGATGTTGTGCGCCTTGAAGACTTCGATCAGGCGTGCGTATTCGCGCTTGTTTTCTTCCAGCGACTTCATCTTGAAGCGGCAGGAGCCGAAGGCGCCCGACGGCGTGCTGCGTAGCGCGGCGATGGCGGCGTCGGTTTCCTGGGTGGTGTCGATCAGCTCTTCGGTCAGCGCGCCGATGATGCCGTTGCGGCCCGCGTAGACCTTGCCGATCTTGTCCTTGTGCTTGCGCGCGGTTTCGATCACGCCGCAGGCCGAGGCGTTGATGACGGCGGTAACGCCGCCGGACTGTGCGTAAAAGGCGTTCATTTTTTTCGCCATGGTGTTGTCTCCTGAATGTTGTATTTCAACGCAATGGATAGGATTTTCTGCAAAACAAAAAGCCAGCGCTGCTTGAATTGAACAGGGCTGGCTGGGGTTTAACTGGTGCCGGACGCTTCGCCTTCGGCCAGGCGCTTGGCCTGCTCGTCGACCTGCATTTTCAGTAGCGTGGTGACGCAGTCGCCGATGTCGTCGTATTCCTCGCGGCCGGTCGCAAAGCGATCGCGGATGCGATAGAAGAACATGCTGCGATAACGCGAATCCCCCGTTTTGGACAGCACGAAATGACAGCCGTGCTCGTTCCAGTAAAGGCCCGGGCACAGCGTCAGTTCGCGGTCGTCGATATGCAGGCGGATTTCGGTTTCGACATCCTGGACCACGACTTCCCTGCCGTAACGCTCGTTGACCGCCTGCTGGACCACCCAGCGTTCGGTGCTGGTCATCGGGGAAATCTGCTGCGGCATCGCTGCGGGTTCCTGCTCAGCCGAGTGCGGCGAAGATCGAATCGCGAATGCCTTCGACCTTGCCGGTGCCGGCGACCTTGACGTACCTGGGTGCGCCGGCATCGCCTTGCGCGGCCCAGTCGCCGTAGTACTTCACCAGCGGCTCGGTCTGCGCGTGGTAGATGTCGAGGCGCTTCTTCACAGTTTCTTCCGTGTCGTCGTCGCGCTGGATCAGGTCTTCACCGGTGACGTCGTCCTTGCCGGCCACCTTGGGCGGATTGAACACGACGTGGTAGGTGCGGCCCGAGGCCACGTGCACGCGGCGGCCGGACATGCGCTTGACGATTTCCTCGTCGGGAACGTCGATCTCGACCACGAAGTCGATCGGCACGCCGGCGGCTTTCATGGCTTCGGCCTGCGGGATGGTGCGCGGGAAGCCGTCGAACAGGTAGCCGTTCTGGCAGTCGGCTTCGGTCAGGCGGGCCTTCACCATGCCGATGATGATGTCGTCGGAGACCAGGCCGCCCGCGTCCATGATGGCCTTGGCCTTCATGCCGAGTTCGGTGCCGGCCTTGATCTGCGCACGCAGCATGTCGCCGGTGGAGATCTGTGGGATGCCGTATTTTTCCTTGATGTAATTGGCCTGGGTGCCCTTGCCGGCGCCGGGGCCGCCCAACAGAATCAAACGCATTGCATGTCTCCCTTAGATTGTGGATGTATCAAAACCGCACTAGCCTAAGGCAAGCGCGATTCGAACAACACTTAAAATTTTTTATTGGCGGATTCAAGGGGCTGCTAAGCAGCCTTCACCCCATCGGCCCGAGGGCGGGCCTCCTACCCCCCCACCTGTGGGAGCACCCGCAAGGGGTAGGCCGTGGTTGTAAGCCGATCAACCGGCAACAACCACGCACCGTCGCCCTCGCCGCGATTTTCGCAATGTCGCG
>Ga0299912_10000280_pt1 | contig 46873 bp, 47 predicted proteins | sample RVTome_2_FD_207667 | JGI IMG/M metagenome (GOLD analysis project Ga0299912, IMG submission 207667) | Soil microbial communities from uranium-contaminated site in the Upper Colorado River Basin, Wyoming, United States - RVT95D214 (version 2) ... | reverse complement strand
TTTCGACTTGACCTGTTACCATATTGTAAAAAACAAAGAATATCCCCGACAGTAGAAAACTTGACAGCGGGCCTGCAATCGCCATCTTAAACTCAGCCATCGGATGATCGGGCTCTCCTTTCATCTGCGCCACGCCCCCGAAGATAAACAACGTTATGCTGACTATAGATTGCCCGTATCTCATTGCGATAAATGAATGAGAAAGCTCATGCAGTGCCACAGATACGAAAAGAAGGAGCGCTGCTGTAATACCGCTAATCCAATATGACAGTCCCGGCAGTTTAGGTGCAGCTTTGGGAAAATAAAAAGTTGACAATGACCATGTAATCAGGCCGAAGATAATAAGCCATGAAAAATGGACCCTTATGGGTATCCCCATGATAGTTGCTATTTTCAACGAACCAGACTGAAGTAGTGTGTTCATGAACCAGGTATATTCTTCCTTTTTTGATACTTAAGCAAGGATGAAGTTTATTTCTTTTCTTTTGTTACAAACTTCTCAGGGTCCTTATCAAACTTATCTTTACAGCCTTTTGCACAAAAATAATAAGTCGTACCTTTGTATATACTTGTGGCTGCAGCCTTTTTTTCATCAACATTCATATTGCATACAGGATCTTTTGCCAATTCAATCACCTCCCCTTCTTTTTACTTAAGAAAAGGCTATCAAAAACTTTGGGAATCGTCAAATTTAACAATCTCTAAATTATGGTAATAAGCAGGATGGGCTTGAGCGATATCAGAGATTTTTCCTTATCGGAGGTCGGAACGACCGAGAATGAGAGAAAATACAATGCACCGCCTTTTATCAAGCTTAGGAATGTCGAGAAATCTCTTTGTAAACGAAAGCCTATCCTGCTTATAAATATCTCGTGGTTAATTCTTTATCTCAGGAGTTTATATATCGCCTCTTTAGCTGCAATTGTTTCTGCCTCTTTTTTACTTTTACCATACCCTGTACCAAACCTTTCCCCCGCTATATATACTTCAACTGTAAAAATCTTTTTATATTCCTCACATTTTCATGAGGTCATCCTTTATCTTCTCAAACTCTTCCTTGTTTATCTCTCCCTTTGCATACCTCTTCTTAAGAATATCGAGAGCGATCTCTTCCTTCTCTCCTCTTTTAGCACTTCCAGTAATTAATCTAACGAGATAAACGATTCCCAAGATAATTAGTGCCCAAAAGAGAATCATGAGAAGCCACCCAAATCCAAATCCTATTCCCCATCCATAATCCCAGTGCATAGAAACCTCCTATACTTTTAATTCTCTTATAAAAGCAGATGTTTTCTCAGCAATAGCCTCCTCTTCTTTTACATCCATGTTGCATACAGGTCAATAGTCCACATGTTTTTCCTTTAATTTATGATGTCTAAATTTGGAAGGTTCTGCCTTTTCTTCCTACAGGTACGTCTCTGGGCATTGTACATCCCTTCGTTTTTTAGCACGTTTTTAAAGGGTATTAAGATATGCAATGATATTCTGAACCTCTGTATCAGAAAGATAAGAAAAAGAAGGCATATCTTTATAAGGATTTTTTAATTGATGCGCAATATTCTCGGGAGTTGCCGGCTTTTTGCTTACGGGAAGCAGTAGATTTTTCAGGATACCTTTATGACCCGGGCCTACGATTGTTTTCGTACTAAGGGGATCGTGACAGAAAAAGCATTTTGACTCATAAAGTTCTTTGCCCTTTTTGATATTTTCAGGGTCTGTTTTTACGATGATCCTCGCTTCTTCCGGAGTTTCTTTTTTCTCCTTTACAACCTTGTTAAATAGTATATCAGTGCCGAATTTAGTAGTAAGGAGATAGTATCCCCCAGAGGTTCCTATCATTCCAAAGGTTAAAAGGGCTATTAAAATACCGATGGTCTTAACATAACCATAGAACTGTCTGTAGATTCTGACAAACGAGACTTTCAACAAGAGGAGGACTATTACGGCCAAAGAGAACACTCCATGGAATGTGGCTCGTGGTGAAAGCTCTCCCTTTGTCTGAAGAATAAAATCTAAACAAAAATAAGCAATAATGAGATATAACGCAAAATAAATTTTCCCATTTAACCGGTGTATCCTTATAAGCGTTGTAACGTTAAATCTTTTCTCTGTCCTTCCCAAAACCTCAAACATGGTGAACATGGCTAATAATGTCAGGAGGAGCAGCACAAGAGACAGGAAAGACTTTATCAGAAATATTGGCATAAGCCTCCCTCATGAAAGGGAAGGGAAAGATATCTTATCCCCTCCCCTCAGAATCCTAATATCCCATTTTCTTAGGCATCTCGACCTTCAATGACTTAATGTAACCAATGATATTTGCCATATCTTCAGACTTTGGGTCAATTGCCTTGCCTTTGTTGGCATTGACAATACAATAGTTAACGGCCTCTTCGAGACCCATCTGCTTTTTGCCCCCGATATTGAATTCTTTCTTCATTCCGGACTTCTCAAGACCTCTTCCACCAGGATGGCATTCATTGCATGCCTTTGAACCACTGGCAAACTTTGGATCGTTGAAGAGCGATTTGCCCTTTTCTACATTCCCTGCTGCAAAGGTATAAGAGAAGATAAGACCTATAGCTATCACAGACAGTAATGCTATCCTTACAACCTTCATCTCTTTCACCTCCTTTCTTTGCTGTATCTTAATATTCCTCTTTCTCTAAGCGAGTAGTTTTCTTACCATAGCAAGCGGACTAACAAAATCAGGAACATCTGTCAACTCCGGAACAATCTCTTTATAACTTATAATGCCATTTCTGTCTATGACGAATACAGAACGGGCAAGAAGTCTTAAGTCCTTAATCAAAACGCCGTAAGCAGTTCCAAAAGATGCATCCCTGTGATCTGAAAGAGCTTTAATTTTATCAATACCCGCAGTTGTACAAAAACGTGAAATTGCAAAGGGTAAATCCATGCTTATATTTAGAACTACAACATCATCTGACAGCTGCGCTGCCTCCTGGTTAAACCTCCTTGCCTGCATGTCACATACCGCGGTATCAAGCGATGGTGTTACACTTAAGACCTTTATCTTTCCTGCAAAATCTTTAATATTTACCTCCTTGAGTTCTCCGTCAAGAACAGTGAAGTCAGGAGCATAATCACCAATCTTCAAATCTGGTCCAATTAGTGTTAAAGGATTACCTCTTATTGTAACGATCCCCTTTCTCTCCATAATTCCTCCGATCCTAAAATATTAGATTTCAGTAATAAAACATTGCGGGTCTTCAGTAAGTAAATCTCCTGAATGCGCATAAGCAATTGCTCTACATCCTCTGCAAGTGGCCCATCTACGGCATATTCCGCATTTTCCCTTATAAATCTCTTTATCCCTTAATTGTTGTAAAACTTCTGAACTCACCCATACTTCCCTGAGAGAATCTTTTCTTACATTACCTATAGGTACGTTTAATCTCCTGCACGGCATTATCGTTCCATCTGGCAGAAGAGTTAAGCCGGAGATACCAGCAGCACAACCTCCTTTCGGAACAGAACCTGAATCGTTTTCGTTAGAATGAATAGTCATTTGGGATGCAACTGGGTCACCGGTGGTTATTTCAAGACCATTAATATTCAGGGAATACATTTTTTCATATATCTCTTTCGCCCTCTCCTTACTTATCATTTTATTAAAAAGTCTTTTACCTCTCCCTGAAGGAACGAGTCTTGAAAATCCAAGCCTATGAACTCCAAGAGAAGATGATAGTGCTACTATATCCATGAAATAATCAGCATTTATCTCAGAAAGTGTTACATTAAGAGTGACCTTAATACCTGCCTCAAGAAGATTTTGAATCCCTTCGAGTGATGAATAGAAACTACCTTTACCCCTTATGGATTCATGAACATTTTCTGGTCCTTCAATGCTTACCTGCACGCCTTTAACAGCAAGATCTAATAACCTTTTTGCCCTTTCTCTATTAATAAGCGTACCATTTGAAAGAATATATATATCAAATTCTTTCCTTTTAATTTCCTCAAGGATTTTAAATATATCCTGATGTAAAAAAGGTTCACCACCTGTGACATTAAAACTCGTGGAAAAATAAATATCATAATTTTCAGACCAAGCATTGAGCATTTCCGACACCTCTGAAATAACCTCATTTATCTCAGAGAGATGCATTTCTTCTATATTTCTTTCTGTCTGATAACAGTGTTTACAACGGAGGTTACACCTCTCAGTGAGGTGCCATTGAATGAAAAATTCACATGTTTTATTTGTTGCCATTATTTTTACTATCCCATCATCTGCATAAACTTACCTCGATGCAGAGAGGCAGATGCGTATCTGCCTCTCTTTTCATGCAACTGATGGATAAAGTCAAGTTAATAAAATTATTCAGGCAATAGCAGGTACAGTATAAATGTATGCCGCACCTGCTATTAATTCTTTGTTGCTTGACCAGCAACTTTCAGCTCTTTCAGCCCTTTCACTTGTGGCATACCTTGCCAGGATTTTCTTTCGTTACCTTCTTAAAACTTTCCCAGAAGGCAGCCTCCTTTGCAAGGGCTTTTTTGCTCAATGCCTTCCTCATCCTGTCTCACCTCCTTTCATGTCGCTTTCACTATTACAAGGTACGCGAGTAATTTAGGTTTAATAAAACTCTTTTAAGGTATCCTCTAATCTTGAGATTCCTATTGATTGCCTTAAAAGGAGCTTATCCTTGATTACAGGTATTCTCTCCTCTAAAATCGGACGATGGTTTCTATAAATTATGCCGATCGGAATACGGTCTTTATCCAGGGCAACTAAAATATCAATCACTTCCCTGGGTGCCATTACCTGCCTGTCCGAGAACCTTATCTGAACGAAATTGTGTCCTCCCCTTATACGTGACTCATAATCCTGATGGGCAAATACATGAAGACCCGACCTTGAAAAGACCCTTGCGAGGGTATCACCTATTGTCCGGATGCCCTGTCCGGCCTCACCGCTTATTTTTATTGAATAATCCACGTATGTTCTTTCTTATTTTTCATTTAAAAGGTCTCTCGTGTATGCACAATGGGGACATTCAAATCCCCGAGTAAAGTAGTTTGACCTTCCGGGGAAGCCTGGCAAATTCTTCTCTCATAAAAATCTGAACCTTTTCTTGTTTATATTTTGAACAACATTGTTTTTCACCATATGGTTATTTGGTCACGCAATACCCAATTCTCTGTGTTTCTTGAGAATTTCATCCGCTAATTTTTCGAGCAACGAAAAATCTTCCTCCTTCGGATATCCTTTGACAATGACCGGCTCAATAAAATTTACCTTGATGTTTGTCAGCATCCCTTTGATTTGATCCAGCATTCTTCCACCCCAACCATATGATCCAATTACAGATACATGTCGCAATTTCGGCCTCAAAGCATTGACGAGAAATACTGCATGAGCTGCATATGGATGCGGTCCTATCAGCATGGTAGGTGATGCAATTACGAGAGTTGCAGCGTCCACAAGGGCCATCGCCAATTCTCCAATATCAGTCCTTGTCAGATTGAACGGTTTCACCGTGATATTTCTCTTTATCAATGCTTCAATAAGATAACGTACTAATGAAGCAGTGCTTCCGTGCATGGAAACATATGGGATGATCACCTCATTCTTAACTTTATCCGAAATCCATTCCCTGTATGCATTCGTTATGAATTGAGGATTCTGATATAACGGACCATGGCTCGGTGCGATCACCTCCACTGCGAGATTGTATATTGTATCGAGATACTTGCTGAAGCTCGCCCTGAACGGCATCATGATCTCTGCATAGTAGCGCTTGGCAGATTCATATACTTTTGCCTCGTCGGTGACATAGAGATCACTTGTTGCGAGGTGGGAACCTAGGAAATCGCAGGTGAATAATATTTTATCCTCTCTCACATAGGTAAACATCGTTTCCGGCCAGTGCACCCAGGGCGCTTTCATAAATTCCAGTGTCTTCCCTCCCAGAGAAAGTGTCTCCCTGTCATCCTTGGTCAAAAACCTTTCAGCGGGAATGAGGAGCAAATCAATGAGCATATCTTTACATCTCGGATTGGTTACAACCTGCGCATTGGGATAAAGTTCGAGAATCCCCGGTAAAGTTCCTGAATGGTCCTGCTCAGCGTGATTCGCAATAACATAGTCGATATGGGTTATGTTTAACTTTTTAAGGTTTTCTATGAGTTCATGACTCTTTGTCGGATCAACCGTATCAATGAGGGCAACCTTTTCATACCCTCTGACCAGATATGAGTTATAGCTTGTTCCGTCAGGGAGCGGGATAAGCTCATCAAATAACCTTCTGTCCCGGTCAATTGCCCCAACAGCATAAACACCGGCTTTTATTTCTCTTATTGACATAGTTTCAAACTCCTTCTTGTTCTGATTAACCTTATAAAAATTTTATCGTAGAAAGTATTCGTCTTTCAGGGCCGGTATCTTACTGTTTTTCAGAGATTCTTCTATCATTGAAAGCAGCTTCCTCCGGTCGGAAACGCTGATACCGGCTATTTCGGAACAAAGAGAAAATCCCTTCCCCAGGAAAAAGGCAAAGGAACTTCTACGTTCGTTTTTTTCACTGTTCCACAAATCCTCAATTGCTTGCAGTATGATAGATTCTACAAGATTTCGTACAGCCCGTAGCGACAATCCTTCTTCCTTCTTGTCATGCCGGATTTTGCCACCGTTCTGCCGGGTATCAGTCCGAAATCTTTTCTGATTATTTATATGGAATGATTCCCGGCGGGTTCCATAATATACATAATCAGGCAATGATAAAGATTTTGTATCCGAAATTCCGGTTTTCATTTGTTCCAATACCCCCATAAAATTCTTTTTCCCTGCCTCTTCGCTGCTTGCATATAAAGAGTTTAAGGCAACAATTGTTCAAAATAGTATCCGCACTATTCCGATTTTACTGTAAGAACATTTCCTACAGCTTGCTTACTCCGGGTTGTTTTTGATCACACTCAAATACATTTTCCTTGTCAAGTTGAAATAATTCGGGGGAGGGATTGCTCCCTACCCCGATAGACAGTCTTTTACTTAAGGTGTGATTATGGGGAATGGTGGCATCTTCTGCTAAACCTTTGTATCTTGAAAAGATTCCAGGTCAGAATGTCATTGGAGATTCGATAATCCGCAGACCTATTCTTAACTCATTATACAGTTTAGACCACCAGACGATCTCTGCGCTTAGCAGGTTATTTTCAACGGAAAGATTGATGCGATCTCCCTTTGCGAACGGTAGGTCAACTTCGTTTGTGTCATTTCGCAAAAGCGCGCAAACAAACTTAGAATGAAGAGTGAGAAAATTATTCAATGAACAGAGATTAACTCGATCTCAAAAATCAGTACACTATTCGGCCCGATGCGACGGCAAGGCTGACGGACAGTGCTTTTATAAATTCTCTTCTGTTAATAGTTTTTTTTGCCATTTCTCATCTCCATAAAATTTTTTAAATCAAATCTCTACAAAAAAAGGGGGAGGGATTCTCCCTCCCCGGGATTCAGTACTGTTGCTACCTCGTAACCGTAATCGTGTTGGATAAGCCAGAATCAACGGTCATCGTGGGGAAATTAGGCGTGGCTGTGTCGCCGATCACGTTGGTGGCCTTTACCTGGTAGTAGTAGGTCGTGTTTTTTCTAAGGTTGGTCGGATCCTGGAATGACACCAGGCCCGTCCCTGCTGCTGCACCTTGCACTGTTGCTATGTCAGTCCATGGTCCGGCAGCATTCGTGGCCTTCTGGAGGATGAAGCTGGTCTCATTCACGGAGTTGTCCATCCAGGTCAAAGTCGCCTTGTTGCCCTTAAGAGTTGCAGCCAAGCCGGTAGGTGCATTCGGCGGGAGTGCAAATATCAGCGCGTGCATCATGTCCATTTCTTCATGGGCAAGAATGTGGCAGTGATACACGTATTCCCAGCCGAAGTTGACTTCGTGGTTGAGGATCGGTCCTACCGGGTTTCCCAGCGGGTCGAAGAACCCTGCAGGGGGCGGCGGCATCAGCATGGCGTCGGGAGGCATTGTCGGGTCAATCAGCCGCACGCTATTGGGGATCTCATTCAGGAACGGGACCTGTGCGAGTGTGGGGACGTAAGGTCTCATAGCAATTACCGTCTGCTCCAGCGGGTTCACCCTGAAGGTTTCTTTCCAGCCCAGTTCGTTTTCATCGGGCGGCATGAGAGCCCCGTCCCATGCAACGCGGTTGATCATCTGTGCATTGAACAGGTGAGTGTGTATGGTGTGGGTATCCACGCCGTTGTGGTTTATCTTCCATATCTGGGTTCCATCACCGAGAGTTACAACAGGAGTCGCACTGATATCGGTGCCTTTAATGATATCTACTGGCGGGCTTGCATACCCGTAGAGCATAAACTGCTGGGCACCGGACTGACTCTTTGGAAGTTCGAGTCCGAGCATGCCGCTCATCCGTCCATACTCAGTGTCGAAGGCTTCACCCATCTCGTCCTGAATAGCCTTCGGTTCGAGAGCCAGGGTAACAGGTGACGGCTGAAGAGTCCCGGTTGAGTCGATAGGTGTAAAGGTCTTTGTGAACTCGGCAAGCTGTACATAGGCGTTTAGAGGATCGGACGGCAAATTCGTCACATTGTAAGCCGAGTTGTAAGCCGCCTGCGGCATGATTATCGGGTCCTGAGACGCTTCAAAGACACCACGCTTCGCAGCGCCCTTTTTAAAAACCTCCACAAGATTCGCAAGAGTAACTTCAGGTGTTGTTGTCGTTACAGTTGTTCCTACCTTGATCTGCATGATGGTTCGGGTGTTGGGACCGTAGCCCGGCAGAGTCGGAGGAGCGCCGCCGGTATCCGTCTGATCCGGTGTGCCCGTATAGTAATCGTAGCGCGGGTCGAGTGCCGGGAAAGCCGCGGGAGCGTCGTTGTAAAGGATAAAGGTCTTGCCCGGATGCGCGGAGAAATCGACGATGACGTCAGCCCGTTCCGCTGTGCCGAGGAGGAGCGAATGTTGATCGACATTCCCGAAGTTGAAAGACGTCGCGTTAAGGTTCCATGTAATCGGCTGGCTGGGTATCACAACAGGCACTGGCAGGAAACCGCCTTCTGTGCCTATCTGAATCCAGTCCGGTCCTTTAGTTAAGGGATCGGGCACGCCACTCGGCCAATCAGCTGGAATACCCGGAGTCCCGGTAGCAGGGATCATACCGACCTCGGTCGGGTTGGTGTAGATTGTTGCAGTGGCAGTAGCCTGGGTACCTACAGCCGGTGGATCAATAGTAACAGTCGGGACAGCGCTGTAACCACTGCCCACGGTCGTCACATTAACAGCGGTGACCTGACCAAAAGTGAGGCTCGCTGGGTCAAGGTCTACTACTGCCGAAGCGGTAGCACCCACGCCAACGCCGGTGATGGTAACAGCAGGAGCAGAAGTGTAACCGCTGCCTCCGCTGGTGAGAGTGACAGAGCTAACGATACCGGAAGTCGCTTCGTAGAGCTGCAGGTTGAAGAACCGGTCATCCGCGGCATTCAGAATGCGGAAACGGTATGCTTTCGGCTCAACCTCTATGTAAGGGTAGGCTGTGCCATTCACGATAGGTGTGTCCATGAAGGCCTCGCCCGGCATAGACGGATTAGGCGCTGCAGGCATGCAAGGCGCCTCCCATGGTGCGTTACTGCAGTCGTATGCCGTTAGCGGATCGCAACTGGTCGGTGGAGTCGGGAGGCAGTAGGGGTTCGGAATAGGCCCATGCGCTATAATAGTTGGCGGCCAGAACCAGGGACCATAATGCCACCGGCCAAATGGGTTTGCGCCGTCCGGGCTATACGGATTCTGGGCCGGCACATAAACATGCGGGTACCATAAGTCGCCTGTATTCGGTATTGGAAAACCTGTGGCCGGGTCTATTGCTCCAGTACCCCAGGCCCATGTAGGGTCTGTGGCGAGGATCGTGTTTGCATCCACGAAAGTCCTGTCTTGGATAACCAGAGGGAATCCGATATCAGGGAGAACCTGGGCAAAGCCACTCGGGGACGCGCCCGCTATATTGACGCCGGTGCTGTTAGTGCCGTTGATAAGGTCTTGTTCCACATTATCCGTCACCAAGTAACCGGCGGCCTCACCAACGTAAACGTTGAGGCGCGTTATACCGTACGAATGGTCATGGTAGAACATCAGCCTTGCGCTATGTGCGTTGGTATAGTAAAAGGTCATCGACCCGTCGAGGGGGTCGCCATTATCCATCATGTCGGGGACGGGAACTACACTGACACCCTGTGGATAGTCGGTCATTTCTCCCGCCGGGGTAATCCACTGATGGGGCGTCCCATCACTGATCCATACAGTATTGTTACCATGGAGATGCAAGGTGGCGCGGTTCTGGGTGTAGTTCATGGGCATGGCTGCCATACCCAGCGGACCCATCCCCGCCCCCATGACAGTAGTGTCAACCGGGATGAAGAGGTCGCCACCGGCGCCGGTCTGAAGCAGGTTGTAGAACTTAATGCGTACCGGCACGGCCGGCTGGCCTGCTGCTGCCCCCGTTGCAACGATGGCTGGCCCCAGGAAATGGGGGTTATCCACGGCTAATGCCTGAGTGCCATCCGGCATCAGAATCGGGGTTCCGTCAGGGTTGGTCAGCGGTATCTGCGCACCAGGGACTACCGAGGTAGACAACTGTACATAGCCGCGGTGTCTGGTCGGTGGCAGGTCTGTGTGCATCTTCTCGTTAAACTCAACTACTGCGATTTCATAATAGTCGGAGCCGGGATAGGTGATCGTATCGGGAACAGCAACCGGAATGTACTGGCCCAGTAGGTTCGCATCGGCAGGTGTCAGCCCCGGCAGAGCATCGAGAAATTTCCTCATGCCGCCGCTGATGGCGCCGGTGATCGGGTCAACCGTCGGCATCGGACTGTAGGCCCAGTTGGCGACGCCGAAATAGTCGGGGATCAAGTATCCGTCAGTGCCCGGTATGAGAACGGCCGCTACTTCCGGCTGAAGACCAAGAGCTGCCGCACGGTCTGCAGCGGCTTTCCTCTCAGCAGGCGTCATTTTTCCATGATATTTCAGAACCTGATCAAACTTGCCATTCTTGCTATTTGCTGCTTGCGCAATGCCCTGGTCAATCCCCCAGGAAAGGGCAACCACTGCTAATAGCATGGTCATAATGATTAAGAACTTTCGCTTTTCCATAATTTAATACCTCCTATTTTAAAACTTCCTTCTAATTCTGAGTCTTCAAGTGATGTCAAACACTTCAGCCCATGTCAATACTTCATTCATACTTTTTTCATGTCACCTCCTTTCACCAAAAAAGCCGGTACTGGAATTTCCATCACACCGGCTTTCTCGAAGCTCAAAAATATTTCTGTCCTGCTTATTGATTGTTAATTATAAGCGCCAAATTTTCTGCTTCCCTCCTCTCATATTTCATTCATATTACCGCATCGCGTACATTTGCTAAGACCGGCAATATTACCTTTTCCGTTTGCCTTTGCAAGAAGTTTATTGCATTTACTACAACGGAATTCTTGCTTTTCAGCGACCATGTCCTGTTTATACGCACATGACCCCTGTGCAGGATATTCCTGTTCGAAGCAGTAAAGTCTTTCCTCCTTCATTTCAGATACCGCCGATTGTTCTCCCTGATATTTAGGTAAAGTTAAGCTGAAAGAAGTCCCCCTTCCAGGGATGCTTTCCACCCAGATTTTCCCTCCGAGCAAATCAATGAGTTGTTTCACGATATATAGTCCGAGTCCTGACCCTCTTGAATCTCTCCGAACCTGGTAAAAGGGACTAAAAATATAGGGAATGTGCCTATTCGGGATACCGTTACCAGTATCTCCAATCCGAATTAAAAAATCGTCATCTCTGTCAGAAACTTTAACGGTTATTGTTCCCCCTGAAGGTGTATACTTGAGTGCATTGTCCAAAAGGTTCCGAACAATCCGGATCATCAGCGTCTCATCAGTATACAGAGAAGGCATAGTCTGTGGATGTTCAAAGCATATTCTGATGCCTTTTCCTACTGCTTCAAGTGTCACGGCATCAATAATTTTTGACATTACCGGAATAATATCGAACGTGTTCAAAACCGGTTTGAGATTTTTTGATCTTGATCTGAGGATATCAAAAAATTGCTTGAATAAAGCCTCTATATTCTCATGATTATAATGAATGATTTCAAGATACTCCTTCTGCTTTTTTGTTAGAGGTACTACTTTGCCTGAAAGAAGTCTTGATACATAGCCTTTTGTGGTCATAAGGGGATTCTTCATGTCATGTATGAATGTGAAAAAATCTTTCGCCTGTCCCATTTCATGTCTATTCTGTTCATCATAGCGCTCCGTGATTCTCTTTCTTTCATTATTTGTATATTCTGTACTGTTGTGAAAATTTAGCAAACTATTCATATCCATGGTTTTTTTCTTCGCTCCTTTCATGTCATTTAGTCCTTTTTGAATACATTAGATCTGGACATTTTGCTGATCGTTATCAAAAGCGAGTTTGAAATATTTTCCTCCCTGCATAATTGGCCGGATAGCATTTCATGATAATCCTCAATTCGTTCATTGTCTATTTTTATCTCAAATTAACAAAAGAAGGTATCCGCAGAGTTACTATTTTTCCTGTAGGAAATGGTCGTTTTTTTCTGTCGGAATAGTTCGTACAAAAGGGAGAGTAACCGCTCCTGACCTACCCTTAACTTGAAAAATGCAATTAACGGCAGGCATATGTGCAGCAAAAGCTCTTGTGCAGCTCCTTTGTGAGCGGCTTAATGACCCGGATTTCCTGCACGTTTTCATTCTTATCGCTTAGATACCATACAGACGTAAATTCTGCGTTCAAGAGGTTTTGATGCATATGTGCCTGCCATCTTACTATCCAATTGCATTTTTCGGCTAACATAAGGGAAGTGATATAAGGATGGATGGAAGGAGGCTAAGTCGAGTTATGGATTTCTTTTCTTTCTCTTAAGATCATCGGGAGGGTTAGAGGGAGTTAACTGTTTTTAATAATAAGGTATCAGGTAATCAGGTTGTGCTGATTCACATAATTGGTTAAATCCGCATTCGTTTTTAACCCCATCTTTTCGAGAATGCGCGTCCTGTAAGTACTGACGGTTTTTACACTGAGAAATAATTTATCTGCGATCTCCTTACGGGTCTTCCCTGCAGCGATCATAAGCATGACCTGGTACTCGCGGTCGGAGAGGGTTTCATGAGGTAGTTTCTCCACATCGCGGTCGAGGGAAAGGAGTATTTCATCTGAAAAGGATTCACTTACATATTTCCCTCCCCGTAAAACTTTCTGAATCGCTTTAAGCAGTTCTTCCGGGATGCTCTCCTTCGTCAGATACCCTGATGCCCCTGATTTCAGGGCGCGAAGGGCAAACTGTTCCTCCGGGAACATGCTCAATATGAGGACAGGGAGTTTCGGTTTCTCGGTCTTGATTTGTTTTAACGCCTCAAGCCCGTCTTTTCCGGGCATGGCAATGTCGAGGAGGACGAGATCATAATCGTTCTTGCGGATATTATCGATCACTTCATAACTGTCGCCTGCTTCATTCACTGTCACATCGTCCGGAAGCTCCGAGAGGATATGTCTTACCCCTTTTCTTACAACAGCATGGTCATCGGCTATGAGTATCTTTATCACACTGCCTCCTTGCCCTTCACGGGTATTTTTACGGTTACCGTAGTACCTTTATTTATTATACCTTTTATTTCCAGATCGCCTCCTAAGTATTGAACACGCTCCCTCATTCCCATCAGTCCAAAGGAATGAGGATCCGAAAGTTTCTCTATAGGAATCCCCTTACCATTATCTATAAGTTCAAGAATCAAAAAACCATCCCTCTCCAGCAGGTTTACATTGATTTTAGTCGCCTCTGCATGCCGCATGATGTTTATAAGGGCTTCCTGAAAGATGCGGAAGACAGCGATTGATAAATCTTTGTCCAGATCAATATCTTTTATATCTATCGAGATATCCCAGGGTATTTCCGACCGGTTCCCGAATTCTTTTACCTGCCATTCGATCGCTGCGGTTAAACCGAGATGGTCAAGCGCAGACGGTCTCAGTTCAGAAGAAATTCTCCGAACGATCTGAACAGCCGAATCGACAAGCTCTAAATCCGCTCTCAGTCTCTCCTGCAATAGTTCCCTTTCTACGGGCATTTTCTTTTCAAGCGATGAGAGATCTACCTTCAGCCCTGTTAAAATCGCCCCGAATTCATCGTGAATCTCACGTGCGATCTGTGTTCTCTCCTGTTCCCTCATGGACTGGAGATGCGCAAATAGTTCACGGATTTGTTCCCTTGAGTTTTTCAATTCCTCTTCCGTATTGAACCTGAAGACCGCCTCTCCGATCAAAGGGGTTATGGTTTCGAGGAACTCCATGACCTTGGGGGGCAGCATCCCTTCCCGTTCGTCAGCCAGATGGATAAGCCCGATCGTCCGGCCGCGGTAGCGGACCGGAACAAGTGCAATGGAGAGGAAGCCGGTACGTATGCAGTTGCCTCTGAACCTCGTGAGTTCTTCCTGTGTCAGCCTGTCTGCAAATTCTGGAGAGTTGTTGATACAGAAAGAGCCGTTAGGTGTAAGAACTGATTTATCCTGCTGCTCGAATTGTCCGGTGACGGCCCGGACGCACGCGCACATATCATTATTCAGTGAGAGCATGTTCTCGAGTTTTATAAACTCAGGATTGAACCCGGCATACGATTCGTAGGGGATGTAGCCATACTCATTCACTACCCTGATTCCTACGCACCGGCAATTGCTCCATTCATGGATTAACTGTACAACCGCATCGAGATATCCCTTTCTTGACTCCTTCTTAGCAAATAATTCGAGGAGGCTGGTAATTAACCTGTCGTGGGATTCACGGTACTTTCTTTCTGTAATATCACGTGCGATTACCTGTATATTGCCGTCTTCGAGCATCTTTACACTTGCCTCTACATCGATGAGCGAGCCGTCTTTTCGGAAGACTTGTCTTTCTTCAAGGACCGTCTCACCTGCGAACAAGAGGTCAAGAGGCAGGGGCCTTGCGGCGAGGTCTTGAGAGGGGATGAGGGTTTTGACGTTCAAACCCGAAAGTTCTTCCACGCTGTAACCGGACATCCGGCAGATTGCAGGGTTGACGTCTTTGATATTCAGCCATTTGTCAAGTATTACTATTCCATCGGCCGCCTGCTCGATCAATGAACGATATTTTTTTTCATTCATCCGGAGCGCATCCTCCGCTTTCTTGCGTTCTGTGATATCTATGCCCATCTCCATAATTAGGGGAGAGCCGTCTATGTCTGTGAAGGGAAAGTCGTATATGTCGTAATTGCGGTCGTCCGGGCCAGTCCACTCCCATCTTTGGGGTAAGCCGGTTTTCAGCACTTTATAGGTCTCACAAATTTCACAGGGCTCAGTGCGACCGAAGAGATACTCAAAGCACCGCCGTCCAAGGGACTCTCCAAAGCGCTCACGGAAGAAACGGTTGGCAAAGGCCACATGATAATCCGGCGTCAAAAGCACCAGGTAAGCTGGAAGCATTTCCAAGACGTCATAGAACCGCTGCCGCTCGTTTATGAGTTCCTCCTCTGCAAGTTTTTTCTTGGTGACGTCATTCAATGAAAAGACAAAAAAATCGACTTCGCCATGTTTGTCCAGTATAGGTGTCAGGGTCCAGTCCCAGTACGTTACCAATTCCGAATGTTCAGGGAAAGAGAATGGTTTTGCAATAGCCTGATAGGGAATTTTTGTCTCTACTACCCTTCTGAAAATTGCTTTATTTTCTTCATCGGGAAATAGCTCAAAGTGATTGCGCCCGGGAAAATCCGATATAACACGCTGACAGGCAATGGCATAAGCCTCATTGACCCTGATAAAGTTGAAATCCCTGTCTAAGAATACAAGGGGAGTGATAGAATAATTAAAGAACGCCTCGAATTCCCCATAAGCCTTGCTTAGTTCCTCAGTACGTTCCTTGACTAAGGTCTCTAAATGCTCTGCATATTTATTTAATTCCTCCTCAAGCCTTTTGCGCTTGGTGATGTCCTGGACCATCCCTATGGACCGGATAATCCGACCTGACTCATCGCGAATGTGCTCGCATTTCTCATAAACTATGCATACCTCTCCGCTCGATTTCCTGACAACACGGTGCTCGATCTCGTAGGAGTCCCTTCCCTCACGCAGCGACTTGGAATACGCTTCATCAACTGCGGCACGGTCGTCGGGATGCACGGCTTCGAGAAATGCATCATAGGTTGCGCTGAACTCCTGCGGCTGTAATCCGAATATCCGGTATACCTCATCCGACCAGAACAGATGATTATTTACAAGATCAAGCTCCCAGCTGCCTAAATGCGCTATCTCCTGCGAGCGAGCCAGCCGCCTCTCGCTCTCGCGAAGCTCCTCCTCCATTCGCTTATGCACGGTGATGTCACTTGCATAAATACGCATAGAATTAAATTGCGGAGCAAGATATAAAGCTTCTCCGAAGATCTTTTCGCCTATCGTAATCTCACGATAGTATTGTGATTCTTTTTTCTGTTCTAAATCGCTTAAGATATTTCTAATATCAGCAGGTAAAAAAAGATTCATATCATTCAATTTCAATTCTTGTAACGTCTGTATGGCAGCATCATTGCAAAATATGATTTTCCCAGACGAATCGACTTCTAAGACAGGGTTAGGGTTTAACTGCGGAAAAGAAGCAAATCGCTTTAACTCTTCACATGTTTTCTTCTGTTCCTTCAATTTTTTTTGCGTCTTTCTGCGAGGGACAGCAATGATATCGGTTTTTTCTTTTGATTTTACTTTTTCTTTTGTTTTCACTTTTGGTTTGATTATTTTCATGATTTGCTACCTCTTTATTTCATTCTTTACTTTAACTCAATCAGCCCTCCGACTCACCCTTATTAACGAGAAAGGTATTGTAAAACGAATGGTTTTTCTTGTTTTTTGGGCATATTCTTTCTCCACACAGGTTTAATGGCTTCTGTATATTCGGAAGGAAAATTACTAACAAAAAAATCGTTTGCATATAGTTTCATGCAACTCTGAAAATTAATTCCGGCTAATTGGAATTTAAAATAAGGATAGCATAATAGAGAAACTTTTTCATCTCTGTCACTATTATATGTATGTGCCAAAATTTGAATCAATTAGAATCAATTACGAATTTTATAATGGAAAGAATTATCAAAGTATATATGCATGCGATGTATGTGGGCTGACAGTCGTCGTATGAGTAAAACAGTTCATTTTAGGTCATCAGAATGACTAATCACCCGCCTATAAAGATTAACTCGGCAATTATATCTAAAAGGTAAATTGATGATATGATCCTTTTGAATACATAAATAACATCAATACTCATCAGTGCACCAGCGCTTCCAATTCCTATAATAGCTAACTCAGAGGTAACAGATCTTTTCAAACTACCCGTTATTAATGCCAATCCTATAACAACAAGAAGAAGAAGACCAATGGTTTTGACCAACCAGTGATCAGTTTTTGCGCCGGTAACTTTCTCAAATGTGCTTATGCTGAAAAGCGGCCAAATACCAGTAATCAGGTAGTATAGCCCCTGGCCGACTAATAAATTATCTTTCATATTGTAAATTTGTAAGAATATTGTACTTTTTCTTCATATTTATAACAGTATATCTAAAAGAGTATATGGATTGAAAGAGTTCAAGGAAGCAGATAGAGTTTGAAAGAAGTTGAAACATTGCAAATAAGTCTTACACGAAGTATATTTCCAAATAAAATATGCAACAGAATGAATCTATCTCTATAGTCTGAGAAATCATGTCTGATTTCAGATTTTAGATAAAACATGAATTTCTCGGTAAGCTTTTCCTCGGAAGGGATAGACACAGGTTAAATTACGTGGAGAAAAAGGGCAGATTCTGTTATAGATATCAATTAAAATCATTTTAAATATCTGCTAAAGTGATATCATAATTACATAAGGGAGGATGTATGGGAAAGAGAGAATCACCAAAAAAAACAGGCATCTCAGAAATTACCGGAAAAGTTATAAATATAAGACATGCTATTGTAAATGACATGTACTTCATAGAAAACATATTACAAAAACACCATTTTGATATAACCGATCTGGATTATCGTCAATTTGTAGTGGCTCTTGAAGACACTAAGCCAATTGGCATAGGAAGACTGAAGAAAACCGGTAGGATATGCGAAATTGGTTGTGTTCTGCTTATCGAAGAACAAAAGAGAAGGGGGATAGCGGATATTATTGTGAAACATCTGATTGATTATGCTTCTGCAAAAGTAGTCTATGCCTTGACGGATCAAGTCAATTATTTTAAGAAGATGGGTTTTAAAGAAATAAAAGAAGGAGCAGAGGCAATTATTAAAAAACTTGATAGTGGCTGTAAGCCTCTCCGAAAAAAACAGATTCTTATGTTCCTCAGAAAAACATAGAGTGAATGAAAACTCTGCGCAGATTCTACATTACCTCGTCATTATCCATGAAACGATTTTTACTCATCCTGATCTTTATTCATATTTTTATAACAATAGCTTCCTGTTCACAGACTGTGGGAACCAATCCCCAGGACGTTGAAGATATTTTTCTTCATGGTGGAGACAGGGTCAAAGTTGATGTCTGGGTTGAAAACCTAAAGATACCGTGGGCGCTCGTATTCCTTAAGGACGGCAGGGCATTGGTAAGCGAAAGACCGGAACAGATTAGACTAATAAAGAATGGCAGACTACAAGAAATGCCATATATGGAAATAGAGGTTGCACATGTTGGAGAAGGAGGGCTTTTAGGGCTTGCCCTTCATCCGGAGTTTCCAAAGAAACCTTACATCTATGCATATCATACCTATAAAAAAGGCGATGTGCTTTATAACAGGGTTATACAACTGAAAGATAATGAAATCAATGGCACTTTTAACAGAATTATTATTGACAATATCCCTGGGGGCAGATTACATAATGGCGGACGGATTGCCTTTGGTCCAGATGGCATTCTCTATATTACTACTGGTGAGATCTTTAATTCTAAACTTGCACAGGATATCCATTCCCTTGGTGGTAAAATTTTAAGAGTTACACCTGATGGAGGAATACCGAAAGACAATCCTTTTAAGGAATCAGCTGTATTTTCTTATGGTCATAGAAACCCACAGGGCCTTTCGTGGCAGCCTTCAACAGGCAGGCTTTTTGAATCTGAACATGGACCTTCAGGAGAATTCGCTCGTTTCGCAAACGATGAGATTAATATCATTGTGAAAGGAGGGAACTATGGGTGGCCTCACGTTATCGGGGCTCCGGGAATAAAACCTTTCATCGACCCTATTATCGTATGGAAAAAAACAACTCCTCCCTCTGGAGTGACATTCTATAAAGATGACTTGCTGAAACATCTAAATGGTGATCTTTTTGTTGCACCCTCCGTAGTGAGTCCCTCATAAGAATCCATTTTTACAATAAGGGGCAAAAGATTCAGAGGATAGAGAGATGGTTTTCTTCGCAAGACAATGACGGAAGGTACGGAAGAATTCGGGATGTTGTAGAAGGACCTGACGGCGCCCTTTACTTTTTGACAAATAATAGAGACGGCAGGGGGAGACCCAGAGAAGGTGATGATAAAATATACCGCATTATTCCAAAATAATAAAACGTTACAAAGGTTTGATAATTTTCCTTAGCAAATACTTTAATTGACCTGCCTCGATTATTGTACCGCCCCCAAAGTTAAATGTTAATGTCATCTCTTAGTTTCCCATTAAATGATTCTATATAGCCATTCTCTCAAGGACTCCCAAGTTCGATAAACAACGTCCTTACACCAATACGGAATAATCATTCCATAGACTCTAAATGCATTCTTAATTTTAATACTAAAAAGACCTACATGAAATATATAAAAGTGCCTACAAAAAAATAGGAAACATGCCTATTTTTTTGTGTTTATATCTTTACTATACTAATCTGAAAGCAATTTAAATTTTGTACAAAGGAGGTGTGACATGGCAAAGGGAAAATCAAGTGAAACAAAGGCTGTAACAAAGGCAGAACCGTCAATAGTTCTTTCTCCTTTTCATGATATGGAGAGATGGTTCGAGGATTTCTTCAGAAGGCCGTTTTTCGGCCCATCATGGTTGCCACGATTAAGGACACCGGAATTTGAGGAAATCTCTCCATCGATTGATTTGTTCACCGAAGGAGATGACGTAGTGGTGAAGGCGGAGTTGCCGGGCATGAAGAAAGAGGATATCGATGTAAGTGTGACGGATAACACCATTACAGTCTCCGGCGAGAAGAGGAAGGAAGAAAAGGTGGAGAAGAAGGATTATTACCGGCTGGAGCGGTCGTATGGTTCCTTCTCACGCAGTTTCAGTCTTCCCGCAGAGGTTCAGACTGAGAAGGTAACAGCAAAATTCAAGGACGGGATTCTTGAGATCAGAATCCCGAAAACAGAGGAGGCAAAGAAAAAAGAGAAAAAAGTAGCAGTTGAATAGGGGACATTGTATAAACAAATTAATCAAGGAGGAAAAAATGGCTAAAGTAGCTACAACGAAAAGGGAGGAAAAATTAGTCCAGCTTATCACAGACTGGAAGAGTCTGGAGAATGATACCATTGCTCTCGCAGAGGATTTGCAAAAGAAATCGGATAATCCTTTTGTGAAGGTGATCATGGAGATCATCAAACACGATTCAGAAAAGCATAAAATAATGCAGCAGTTTGTCATCGATACGCTTACCAAAGAGGCTATACATCTGTCACCCCAGGAACTGATTCCGCTTGCTGATATCCTCGACAGACACATCCAGGCAGAAGCAAAATCGATGAGTCTTGCAAATGCATGTGCGATAGAGAGCAGGAATTACTTTGTAGACTTTATCGTCTCGGCCCTTACCGATGACGAAATCAAACATCACAACATGCTCAGGACACTCGATCACATCAAGAGTGCTGTATATCCCTATGGAGTTGTTAGGCCTGAATAAGAAGCGGCCTCTATTGATTTGTGAGGGAAGAAAACAGTATGGCGCCTATAATCCAGGGAAGGAATACCAACCCGGATTATAATTTTTTTTAGTTCATAATAAAAGACTGACAATCGTATTCAGTCAAACATGCAAAGGAGGAAGTCATGGGTTATACACAGGTGGCACTGGAAGACAAATTATTGGAAATGTATCCGGAAATACTACAAAAAGGCATATCTCCGCGTTTAAGCTTTGATGAGGCCAAAGATGCATGGATGGTTAAGCTCGTTAAAAACAATAAAGAGAAAACCGTTTGTCTGAACAAAGAGGATGCCGATACCTGCATAGACAATAAATTTTGTGAAACCTTCGGTTCAGAGTTGAAAAAGGTTTTAGCCGAATTCAAATAATGACACAGGTTCTTTACGAAAGGGAGAGAGATACTTCCTTTCGTTTTTTACACTATTCACGGGGAGGTTTTTTATGGCACGTTCAGGTAAATACGGAAAAATTATGGATATAAAAAATCATCAAAAAGTTGCCATGATTATGACAGGGTAGGGAGGCGCAGCATGAAGAAATTTGGTGAAGTATTTCAATCGGCAGATTGGAAGACAGAGAAACATGTGCCGATTATTGAGTGTCCGGATTCGGTGAGGAGTGGAGAAAAATTCGACATCAGGGTTTCCATAGGGAAAGAAGTGTCACATCCGAACACAACAGAGCACCATATAAGGTGGATGCAGGTATATTTCCATCCCAGGGACGGCAAGTTTACTCATCAATTGGCCAACTGCGAATTCACGGCACATGGTGAAGCAGTCAAAGGACCAAACAAAGGACCGGCATATACCGATCACTCAGCGACCATTTCGGTTATGTTAAATCAGCCGGGAACAATCTATGCTTTTAGTCTTTGTAATATCCACGGACTCTGGGAAAACAGCAGGGAAATTACCGTCCAATGACTTACATAAATACTGTAAAGGACTTAATACCTGTTCTACAGATATACAATATTTCATTAAAGTGACGAGACAGTGTGAATTGATGAGGAAAAGGCTGAAAGAACATGCATATAAATTCAGCACTGTATATGTCTAAGGAGGTTTAAATGCCAGTAATTGATATTGAAGGAAAAAAGATCGAATTAACAGAGGACGGCTTCCTTGCGAACTATGACGACTGGAACGAAAAGGTAGCGTGCGCCATAGCTGACAGGGAAGGAGTAAGCAAGAAATGCCCGCTGACTCCAGAGAAGATGGAGATAATAAAGTTTATGAGAGAATACTATAAAAAATTTGAAGCTTTTCCGGTATCCCGTTATATATGTAAAAATGTAAATCAACCGAAGGAATGTACTTATGAGGAATTTTTTGACCCTTTAACGGCATATAAGGTTGCAGGGCTTCCTAAGCCTGTAGCTTATGGAGAGTTAATCGATTCGATAACGAAATTCAATGTATAGAGAGCGTATTGCCCGTGGCATTGCCATGGGGAGTCTTTAAAATCTAACAAAACAAAGGAGGTAAAAGATGAAGAAATTCGGAGTTGTACTGACTATTGTGTCGATTTTTGTACTTATTGCTGTTGCTTATGCACAGGGCCCCGGCATGATGGGTGGAGGAGAACAGGGATGGAATTTCTGTCCGTACTGCGGCAGCTACATAGGCCCTCGCGGGGGGTACGGTATGGGCCATGGCATGATGGGCGGTTATGGCGAGGGCTATGGAATGGGTCCCGGTATGATGGGTGGATACGGTACGTGTCCCGGTGCGAGGGGCGGTTACAAACAAAGCGAAGAATGTCAGAAATTCCTTGATGATACATCAAAAGAAAGAAAAGAATTACACGACAAAAGATACGAATATCATGAAGCCTATCGGAACCCGAAGACATCAACTGAAACTATAGCAAAACTGGAAAAAGAGATTCGGGGACTTCAGGAAAAGATTTATTCGAAAGCACCACAGGGCTGTTGGTAGCAGTAAGGAGTTCATCATTCAGCGAGGTGGCAGGGTGGTGTACTTGGCTACTTTGAGCTATTAATAAGGAGGAAAACATGGGGTATACACAAGTTGCATTGGAAGATAAGATACTCGAGATGTATCCGGAAATAACAAAACATGGCATCTCGGTAAGTCTGAATTTTGATGAGACAAAGAATGCATATATTGTCAAGTTTAAAAAAGACAAACACGAACTTACGACGCACCTCGAAAAGAAAGATGCAGATGATTGTATGAATAATGTCAAATGCGTCTATCTCGGTGTTCAGGTTGCTCAATTCATAAAGAATTTTGAACTACAGGAGAAAGGGTTGTAATCTCGAATCTAAAATAAGGGAGCGCATTACACGCTTCCATTCCGACTAAAAGTTTAAGCCTATCGTGCAATTTGTCCTGCTGATAGGACAAATTGCCCTTTTTTAGCCCAGATTATTCACAAAAACGGGTCAAACAAGCTGAGATAGCCACTTTATCATCTTCTTATTTCGCCCTTTAGGGGAGTGTGATTTTACTTATCAACTCCTTAGTAATATTATTTGCAGGTTATCAAAAAATTGTGGAATCGTCAAACTCGATCGCGTTCAGGTATGAATCTGCGTTCTATACAGCGAGTCTTTGCAGCGCCTCTTTAGCTGCGATTGTTTCTGCTTCTTTTTTACTTTTTCCATACCCTATTCCAAACTTTTTCCCGGCAATATCTACTTCCACTGTAAATATCTTTTTGTGTTCTACACCCTCTTGCTTTATCATTCTGTATTCAGGAATGGTATTGAAAAGTAGTTGAGTTTTTTCCTGTAGCTCTGTCTTAAAATCGTAGAATTCGCCGGAACTCAGTATGGTATCTATTTTTTCTTTGAACAACCTCAGTATAAGTTCCTTAGCTTTTTTATAACCACCGTCCAGGTAAACTGCACCTAAAACAGCCTCAACCGCATCTGCTAACAGCGAGCTTTTTGTTCTGCCTCCGGTGGCTTCCTCGCCTTTCCCGAGTCTGAGATATTTTCCGAGGGATATCGAACTTGCGATCTCAGAAAGTACAGATTCCTTAACAAGATAGGATTTAGTCTTAGCCATAACTGATTCTGTAAATTGGTTTTTGGATAAAAAAAGATATTCAACCATTACAAATCCAAGTACAGAATCACCAAGGAATTCAAGCCTTTCATTGTAGACACCTGTCTTAGCAGGGTTTTCATGAGAGAAAGATCTATGGGTCAGGGCTTCGATGAGAAGTTCTTTTTTTTTGAACAGATAACCGAGGCAATTTTCTAATTCAGCAATATATTGCTCAGACATTGTTTACGACCCGTAAGGGAGAAATGATTTAATTTTTAAATTTCTTAAAAAGAAGACAGGCATTGGTTCCACCGAATCCGAATGAATTGGTTAAGGCATAATTAATTGTCATTTTTCTTGATTTATAAGGTACATAATCGAGGTCGCATTCAGGGTCTGGTTTATCGAGGTTTATTGTTGGAGTAATAATATCATTGTAAATACTTAATACAGTGACAGCCGCTTCAACGCCCCCCGCTGCACCGAGTAAATGCCCTATCATAGATTTTGTTGAACTGATAGCTACTTTATAAGAATGTTCTCTAAAAACTGTTTTTATAGCATTGGTTTCGATCTCATCTCCATATTTTGTCGAGGTACCATGGGCATTTATGTAATCCACCTCTGAAGGATCAACACTTCCGTCTTTCAGAGTCATTTGCATACATCTTGCAGCACCCTCGCCTCCAGGAGCAGGTGAAGTAATATGGTATGCATCTGCTGTCATACCATATCCGACTATTTCTGCATATATTCTTACTCCTCTATCCATAGCGCTTTCAAGGCTCTCAAGTATTACAATACCTGAGCCTTCACCCATCACAAAACCGTCTCTATCAATATCAAATGGTCTGCTTGCCTTCCCTGGTTCATCGTTTCTTGTTGAAAGGGTTTTCATCGCATTAAACCCGCCTATGCCTAATGGTGTTATTACTGCTTCTGTACCCCCGGCAATCATGGCATCTGCATCGCCCCGCTGAATAATCTTATACGCATCTCCGATCGAATGACTTCCAGTAGCACATGCTGTAGCAACTGCAGAATTTGGTCCTTTAGCTCCAAATTTAATTGATATCTGTCCGGAAGCAAGATTTATTACCAGCATAGGGATAAAAAAAGGAGAAATCCTTCTTGGCCCTTTTTCAAGAAAAACAGAATGGTAATGTTCGATGGCATGCAGCCCCCCTATCCCGGATCCAACAATCACACCTACTTTCTCTGCATTACCATCTGTTATCTTCAGCCCAGAATCATTTATTGCCATTGTTGCCGCAGCGATAGCAAAATGGATAAACCTGTCCATCTTCTTTATCTCTTTTGGCTCGATATAATCTTCAGGGTTAAAGCCTTCTACCTCGCCTGCTATCTGTGTTGGGAAGTTAGAAGAATCAAAATGGGTAATCCTTCTTATGCCTGCCCTCCCGGCAATAATGCTGTTCCAGCTATCTTCAACACCAATACCAAGCGGGGTTATCAGCCCTATCCCTGTAACAACAACTCTTTTTTTATCCATCGAATCTCTCTAATATCTTAGACTGATTTTTTCTTATTAATATATTCTATAGCATCTTTGACCTTTGCAATCTTCTCCGCATCCTCGTCGGGTATCTCGATTCCAAACGCCTCTTCAAAGGCCATAACAAGTTCAACTGTATCCAGTGAATCCGCACCCAGGTCTTCAACAAAAGATGCTTCAGATACAACCTCGGAAGGATTCACTCCAAGTTGTTTTGATATAATTTCCTTCAGTTTTTCTTCTACCATTAAATACACCTCCATTTTCAATTTTAAATTTTAGAATACAAATTTTTTAATCCAAAATCAAAAGATTATATTTTGTCCTGAATTTTTCACATATACATACCACCATTCACATGTATCACCTGACCTGTTATATACCCTGAATCAGGCGATGCAAGAAAAATAACAGCATTTGCAACATCCTCTACTGTACCGAATCTTCCTAACGGAATTAGTTTCTTCATCTCCTCCTTCACCCTGTCTGAAAGAACATCTGTCATTGCAGTCTCTATGAAGCCGGGGGCAACAGCATTTACTGTTATTCCCCTGATTGCATACTCTCTCGCTATTGTCTTTGTAAATCCGACTATCCCTGCCTTTGAAGCACTGTAATTTGCCTGCCCGGGATTACCCATAAACGCTGCTACAGATGTAATATTTACTATCCTGCCATATCTCTGTTTAGCCATATCCTTTATAGCCTCTCTGGAACACAGAAAAACGCCCTTAAGGTTAATATTTATCACTGAGTCCCAGGCTGCCTCGCTCATCCTAAGCAAAAGCCCATCTTTAGTTATGCCTGCGTTGTTTATCAATATGTCTATCCTTTGGAATTCTTTACGTATTCCCTCGAATGTTTTTTCAACCTCTTCTGAATTCGATACATCAAGTTTTACTCCCATGGCCTTGACTCCAAATGCTGTAAGAGCTGCTGCAGTTTCATTAGCAGCATCAAGGTTTCTGCCTGCAATAACTAAATCCACGCCACTTTTTGCAAGACCCTCAGCAATTGCCTTACCTATACCACGTGCTCCACCCGTAACTATTCCAACCTGACCTCTAAAATCCATAATGTGCCTCCAATAAAAACTGGGTTTAATTTTAACAAAGAGTTCTTCTCTTTTCCAATCTTTATTTGTTTCAGTTTTTATAAGGATATTTGTGAGTTATTGTAATATTAATTATTTTATGTTATTAATATCAATTGGGTTGAAGCCGATAGCCATCCTAAAAAAGAATAATTTGGGGGGATGCCGCTCAGGTTAAGGTTGCATAACTCGAAATTATACGCCATATTTTAACGAAAGAGATTAAAGGAAATGAAAGGTAAAGTATATCTAATCGATGTAACAAACAGAGACGGTGTACAGACATCCAGGATACTCCTGCCGAAACTCTCTAAGACGATGTTAAATATCTACCTTGATGAAATGGGTATTTATCAGAGCGAAGTAGGTTTCCCGACCATAAAACATGAGGTCAATTACATAAATGCAAACCTCGGACTTGTAAAACTCGGCGCTATAAAAAGGATTCACCTTGAAGGCTGGTGCAGGGCAATACCTGAGGATGTGAGGCTTAGCTTTAAGAATTGTCCTGAACTCAAACATATAAATGTCTCTATCTCAACATCAGAGATAATGATAAAGGGCAAGTTTCAGGGAAAAAAAACCTTCAAGGACATCCTTAAATCACTTGTTGATTCTGTTAAGACTGCAAAAGAACTTGGCGCAGAAACCATCGGGGTAAATGCAGAAGACGCCTCAAGAACAGAGCTCGATAGACTTATAGAATTCACTCTTGCCGGCAAAGAGGCTGGAGCAGATCGCTTTAGATACTGCGACACACTCGGCACGGATGATCCAATAACCATATATGAAAGGATAAAGGCTCTTGCCCTTGCGACAAAGTTTCCTTTGGAAATGCACTGCCACAATGACCTTGGAATGGCAGAAGCTGTTTCCATTGCCGGTGCACAGGGAGCTATAGAATGTGGTGTTGATTCATATATAAATACAACCGTCAACGGTTATGGAGAGCGTTGTGGCAATTGCGATCTTGTAGCAACAATCTTAGCGCTTAAATTCTCACATGGACTTAAAGATAAACTTCCTCTCGATGAGCACGTAGACCTTAAGAAGGCGTGGAAGATCGGAAGATATGCATCATACGCATTTAATATACCAATACCGATAAACCAGCCTGGAGTAGGTTCGAACGCATTTGCTCATGAATCAGGAATACATGCAGACGGAGCCTTGAAAGACAGACGTAACTATGAACTCTATGACCCTGAGGATGTAGGAAGAGGTGAACCAGAACTCTCCGAAACTGGAAGGATAATAACAACAGGAGAGTATGGTGGCATTAAAGGTTTCAGGCATGTTTATGACAAACTCGGTATACATTTCCATGATGACAATGAGGCAAGAAAGGTTCTTGAACTCGCACAGTATACAAATCTGCACACTCAAAAACCGCTTACAGATGATGAGTTGAGATTTATTGCCACTTATCCTGAAATTGTGCGAAGAATGCTCACAGTAAATCCATAATGCATACAGTTACATTAATCCCAGGAGATGGCACAGGGCCTGAAATCTCTGAGGCCACAAGAAGGGTTATTAAAGCCGCTGGTGTTCCTATCATGTGGGATATCCAGGGGGCAGGACAGGATATCTTTGAAAAAGAAGGAACTCCTTTACCGCAGAGAGTCGTTGATTCTATAAAGAAAAACAAGGTAGCGCTCAAGGGACCTATTACCACTCCTGTAGGAAAAGGGTTCAGAAGTGTCAATGTTTCACTCAGACAAAATCTTGATCTCTATTGTTGTCTAAGACCATGTAAAACCTTCAAAGGTGCACGGACAAGATATGAAGATATTGACCTCGTTATAATCAGGGAAAATACAGAAGACCTATACGCTGGGATCGAATTCGAGAAAGGATTAGAAGATACCAGGAAACTTATAGATTTGATTAAAGGACTGACTGGAAAGGTAATCAGACCTGATTCAGGCATTAGTATAAAACCTATTTCTGTTTATGCTACCGAACGGATTGTAAGATTCGCATTCGAGTACTCAAGAAAAAATAAGAGAAAAAAAGTTACCGCGGTCCATAAAGCAAATATTATGAAATATTCCGATGGGCTTTTTCTTGAAACTGCAAGAAATGTAGCAAAAACTTATCCTGACATTGAATTTGAAGACAGGATAGTAGATAACATGTGTATGCAGCTTGTTCAGAAACCCGAGATTTATGATGTAATAGTACTTCCTAATCTGTATGGTGATATTGTATCCGATTTAGCAGCAGGCATTATAGGAGGGCTTGGTTTTGCACCAGGTGCAAACCTCGGAGAAGAGTATGCCGTGTTCGAGCCAGTTCATGGCAGCGCCCCAAAATATAAAGGTTTGAACAAAGTTAACCCACTTGCTATGATACTTTCAGGGGTTATGATGCTCAAATATTTAGGGGAACCCAAGGCAGCTGAAAGGTTAGAAACTGCTGTCGCTTCTGTTATAGAAGAAGGGCAGAATGTTACCTATGATATGAAACCTACGCCTGATGACCCGACTGCTGCGACAACATCACAGATGGCAGATGCCATAATAGAAAAGTTAAGATAATTTTTTACATGGAAACAGACAGTTCACAAAGCATAGAACCTCCGAACAGACCCTCTGACAATCTCCGTTCAGAAATACTGTTATACTATCTGGCATTTCAGAAACTATATGTGGCCTGATATCCTTCTTATAATCATTTTTATTATCATCAACGGCTTTTTTGCCGCTGCTGAGATATCAGTCGTTGCAACACGGAGGATCAGGATACGACAACTGATCGAAGAAGGAAACAAAAACGCCCTTATCCTCAAAAAATTCAAAGAGGAGCCGGACAGGTTTCTCGCAACGATTCAGATAGGCATTACATTCGCAGGGGTTTTTGCAGCAGCCATCGGAGGCGCAACTGCAGTAAAAATCATAAAACCAGCGATCCAGGAGATCCCTGTAAAACTTCTCTCTTCTTCGGCAGAAGCCGTCTCAATAGGAATCGTAACTATAGTCATTACATATTTTCTACTTATCTTCGGTGAGCTGATTCCAAAATCCATCGCACTGACAAATCCCGAACGCACCGGGTTGAAGACAGCAAAAATCGTTGATGTCTTCTCGAAACTCGCCTTCGTCTTTGTCAAAATCCTCACATTCAGCACAAATTTTCTACTGAAACCTTTCGGGAAAAAAACTCATGCAGGAAGGGCGATCACCGAGGAGGAAGTAAAGATGCTCATCAGGGAAGGTGGTGAACAAGGCGTATTTGAACCTGCAGAGCAGGCCCTTATCCATAGTGTTTTTGAATTCACTGATATGTCAGCTAAAGAAGTCATGGTACCTTCTACCCAGATGGTAAAAATAGGCCTACACATGTCTATAGAAGACATAAAAACCACAATTACAGAGGAACAGTTTTCTCGTTACCCGGTTGTAGGTAAAGACCTAAATGATATTCGAGGAATTCTCTATGCAAAGGATTTCCTGAATGCACTATCAAAAGGAGCAGTAGACATAAAAAAGCTTATTAAACCGCCATTCTTCATCCCGGAGACAAAGAAGATAAGCAATCTTCTGAAAGAAATGCAGAAGAAAAGGGTTCATATGGCTTTAGTTATAGACGAATATGGTGGGGTCTCCGGTCTTGTGACCATGGAGGATCTTTTAGAGGAGATTGTAGGAGAAATAAGGGATGAATATGACATTGAAAGTCCTGTTATACAACTCAGCGATGGAACACTACTCATAGACGCATCCATCAGCATAAGAGATATGGAAGATGATTATAAAATAAAAATTCCGGAATCTACAGAATATGAAACTATGAGTGGCTTTTTGTTAACTACCTTTCAGAAAATTCCAAAAGTCGGTGATGTAGTTGAAATTGAGGATAAAAAAATAACCATCTCAGAGATGGTGGGACAGAGGATTGCAAAGGTGAAACTCGAGAAACTACCGGAAGAAACCATAGAGGAACTATAATGAGCCTGCGATTCTGATAAATACAATATTACTTGTATAATCAAAATCAGAGAAATTTGAACCTCTTTTTGTATATATATATCCGGTATCCAGCTGTAACCATTCTTTAAACTTATATCGAAGTGCAAAGGCTCCTCCAAATGTATCGTCCTTCCTTTCTTTTGTTTCACCACCAAAGGTCAGATTACCTTTATAGCTATCATTTGTGTAAGAAAAATTCACATCACCTGTAATCTTTCCGGTAAGTCTCTGTAAATATTGAACTTCTATATTATTGGAGAGGATAAAATCGGTTGTTGAGATATTAGTCTCATTGGTTTTTCTTGATGCCTTAACTTTCACAGATGTTTTTGGTGTAAATTGATGGTCAATCTGTGCTTCCAAGATAAAGTCTTTAGCATCTCCTATAGAAGAGACGGAAAAGTTCTTAACGCCGTAACCTGCCTTGACGCTCCCTTTTGATTTTGCAGTCATATCCCATTGAAGGCCTCCAAAATAATGGTATTCCTTGCTATCAAACAAGGCGCTTTCATCGTAATTAATGTCAATAAAATCATATTCGATAAATACAGATGTCTTTGGCTGAAATTTGTAAAAAATATACCCGGAAAATGCATTATCAGCACGATCCCTGAAATCATTTCTTGAGGCATCATAATTTACAAGAAAATTGGAATAATCAATCCTGAACTTAATCTTCTCAAGCGCATCATAAGTTAATATTAAATTAGATAAATTGGTTTTATATTTGTCCAGTTCAGAGGATATCCCGGTTCCCATGGCATCATGTGAAGCTAAGTACTGGTCAGCCAATTCGATAGAAAAACCCCCTCTAAGGTTATATTGTAAAAGACCTTCAAGTTTGTGACTAGTAACATCTTCTGAGGAATATTTTGAGAAGCGCTCGATATCAGCGCCATAAAATAAATATGTCTGATAACGCCTGAAGGATCCAGCGGTTGATCTGCTAAGGCTGAAGCCACCCGGTGCAATGTTTGAAGTTTCAATGTTCAACAATTTTTCATAGACATGCGGAACGGTCAGCCATATCCCTGGTGATATTACAGTTATAAAATCGCTCTTCTTTTCACCATTAGCGTTAAAGACATTATCTGTATAATATTCACTAATTGATAGGAATGGATGCAGATAACCCCCTCCCCTTCCAAAGACATCCCAGGAAGTTTTTTCTGTACCAATAGGTTTTTCTTCCAAAGATAATGATCCTGAATCAGTACTATCTTTGACCTCAGTGGAAGATAAAGCTTTTTTTGGTGGTTCTTTAAGTTCACCTGTATGGCTTTCCGTATCTAAGGGCTTATCTACTTTATATATTGTTTCCAAAGAAGTGTCATGTTTGACTTCGATAGATGATACAGCTCCTTCTGATAGCTCTTTGGGTCCCACAGAAGGCATTTCTATAACAACAGGTTTATCTTCTATAGATGACTTTTCTGAATCAGCGATTTGCCTGACTTCACCGGAAGGTACAGGAACTTTTGACGGCTCTCTGTGTTCGCCGGATAATCTTTCCTGAACAGCAGGCTTATCTTCTACAGTTGCCATTTCTAAAACAGCCACTTTCTTGATTTCACTTGAAGATAAGGCAACTCCTGATGGTTCTCTGTGTTTTCCTGCAAAAACTGTATAAATCGCTTTTTTATCTTTTGTAATTCCTTTGCGAATTGTTACTTCAAAACCTTCATTTTTTAATTTTTTTGCAAACTTTTCTGCGTTCTTTTTAGACTTAAAAGCGCCGACTTGTTCTAATTGATTAAATTTACTGATATAGGTTATGTGATGACCTTTTTTTTTAGATGGGAACCCATTGGAATAGATTACATTAGGAAGAAAGAGTAAAATAATTAAAAAAGGTGCTACCCATTTTTTAATCATAGTCTATTTAGAATATTATTTAAATTCAATCTCATAAATCTATTCATTAATGTTATAGTTCAAGAGTAAAGAAAGCCTTTTTGATTGTCAAGAGAAATTTGATACCAAAATTGCGGATGCAAATTGTCATGCTGAATTTATTTCAGCATCTCATAGGATCCTTAGCCAGACAATTTTCTGGCTTTCCAAGTCCTTTTCTACTCCTCCGTATACGCTTACAAGTAGAATCTGCTCTTCGCGAAGGGGATATTTATGCCGGCATCAAAATTTACAGCGCATATGTTACACTATTTTTGTGCTGTTTTCCACTAAGGTACTGTGAACAGTAAAAGGAGGTTTGTGAATTCCCAAAAACAGCCCGTGAAAGAATGAGGTGACTTCATGAGATATATTTACTATATTATTATTATATTTGTCTTATTATCGGCGGTAATCGGCTACGAATTAATAATCAGACATGAACCGGTAAAAGACGCTGCTTTAATCATAAACGGTAGAATTATCACTACCGATGAATTCAACAGGCTTTATTCTTCAAGGCCGTCCCATCTGAAAGAAAAAAGTGATTTCATAAATCATCTGATAACCAAGGAGCTTCTGATTCAGGAGTCACAAAAAGAAGGGATTGATAAGGACGAATCTTTCAGGAACTCAATACAGAATTTCTACGAGCAATCTCTAATAAAGCTGCTCATGGACAGAAAGTGTGCCTCTCTGAGAGTCACACGGTGTGACGATGAACTGAACAGATATATTTCTTTTATAAACAAGAGATTGCATTTGACAATATTCAGTTTTAACAGTGCTGAAGAAGCAAAAAAGGGCAATTTTCGGAATGGTGAAAGTAAAATTACGAATTTTGAAGACCTTTCTAAAGAAATACGCGACAGTATTATCTCACTTAAGGAAGGGGAGATGATAGAACCTATCAAAACAGGAGAAAAATATGTCGTAGTGAGACTCGACAAAGTGGAAATTCCTCCATCTAAGACCCTTTCTGATGCAGAAAAAAACGGTATTAAGAAGATACTGATAGAAGAAAAAAAGGAGAATATAATGAATGACTGGGTCGATGATTTGAGAAAAAGGGCATATATAAAAGTTTTGTTAAACGGGAAAAATTAGGGAGACGAATATGAAAAGGACATGGAGGAGAAGAAACTATTTCATAAAAAAGGATCTTCAAGGAAGATATATATTCAGTTTCTTTATATTTGTAATAGCAGGAAGTATTATCTTCACGCTGATCTTCAGTCTTCTTTCATCCAATACTCTGACAATCATATATGAAAATTCTAACCTCAAGATAGGTAAAACCCCTCTTGTCCTGATTAAAGAGATGCTTCGCGCCTATTGGATATTCATTGCTACTGCCGGTCTCGCAGTAGTCATCATCTCGATGTTCTTTACTCACAGGTTCGCAGGCCCGATTTACAAATTTGAAAAGTCTATTGAGGAGATGACCAGGGGCAATTTCAATTTTAAAATATGGTTAAGAAAAAAAGATGAGGGCAAAGAGCTTGCTCAAATGATGAACCAGTTGATTGACATGGTTTCTTCGAATTTCAGGGAAATGAGACTTGTTGCCGATGAAATTAGCGGCAAGCTAACAAGTGCACATAAGTCGATTAACCAGATAGAAGAAGGGAAAGAGGCGGCTCTCGAGCTGGATAAGGCAACTGCCTTAAGCAGTAAACTCAGTGAGATGCTTCACAGTTTCAAGATAAAGAATGATGAGTAGATATGCATTTAAGTGTCTCCAGAGCTATTCTTACAGGTTTGTTCTTCATAATGTCAGCTTCCCTGGCTTTTGGCTACGAATTAAAGACACAGTACGCAACTATAATATATGAAAACGAAAACCTTCTGCGACAGTTCAACAAAGAAGTGTCGCTGGGAAGCCTTTCTTATCTTATAAGAAATAAAACCAGTATAACTGCCGATGATGAAGTCAAGAATAAATTAGACGCAATTGTTGAGAGAATCGAAACAATACTTGACATGTTCCCAAAGGAGCTGAAGTTTAAGATTATCCTTCTGCCTTCTGATACTGATGTCCAGAAAATTTACAGGAATAAATACGGAAGAAATGTCGATTATATCGCCTTTTATTCTCCCAGAGATAAAACTATATTTATTTCTGTTAATGATATAAGTCTTGGTGTTTTAGCACACGAACTCGCTCATGTAATAATCGACCGTTATTACGGCATTCCCACACCTGTAAATATACACGAGATTCTTGCGCAGTACGTAGAAAGTCACCTTAGGGATTGAATTTTTCTGGTCATGCAGCTACAACCGGCTAAAACCGTAGTGCGTTCACTTCATCCTTGAATCAAAATGACGAAGGGCTTATAACTCCACCACTGCTGCTTCCACCGGGCAAACCAATTTCACCTGTTGTCAGCCCGGCTTCTAATGGCATGGAATAACCAAGCCCCTGCTCGAGAGCTTTCGCTATCTCCAGCGGGTCGGCGCCCGCATCAAGAGCACATCTTGAAGAAACATCAGAAGTAGCGCCGGCCTCAAGTGCGCCAATAATTATCTCTTCAAGATTCCCCTTAGCTTCAATTGCACATTTAATAACAAGACAAGCATCACGGCCTATCTCGATACTTGTCTTAGTAACCTCCTTTACATCCATACCTTCCGCAATGGCTTTCTTTACAACAAGACAAATATCCTTTTCTTCTTTATATTTTTTAGCTAAGATATCCTTGAGGGTCTCTTCTGCAAAGGCTGAATTGTTTATTAGCAGCAATGTTATTCCGACAACTAAAATAAGAAAAGATTTAACTATTTTCATATATATCACTTTCTATTTATAATTAAATATCTCTTACTTTTTATATACCAAAATAAGAACTATTTGTCAATAAAATTAATTTAATTTAGAATTTAATATAAAAATGGTTAGGCTATGATTAATAAAAGCAAAGCAAGAGAATATATAAAAGAAATCCTTAAAAAACCAGAACTTACAGAAGCTCATTTTAGATACAAGGATATCTTATTCTTTACTCAATTTGCCAGACCTATCTGGAAATTAGGGGCAATAAGTCTGGTTTTGACTATTATTACTACTGGCCTCGGCTCTCTATTGCCTTTGAGCGGCAAAGTCTTAATCGACTTCATAATAATGAAAAAGGGATTTCAAAAAGTCGAGCATCTCTTAAAATCCATTAATCTTGAATCCTTTATCCCTATCACAAGACATTTCCTTGAATCCATAAACCTTGTAGTCCTCTCCATGCTAATCATAGGTATAACTATTGGATTAATCGGAATAATTCAGAGATATTTAATGCTCAGATTTCAACAGGAGTTAACCTTTAACCTGCAGACAACATTATTCGACCATCTCTTGAGATTCCCCATGTCATTTTTTAAAAAGAAACAGACCGGATATTTGGTATCACGAGTCTCTGACGATGTTGATGTATTACAATATCTTTTCTCTCAGAGCCTGTCACAAATGGTTACGAGTTTATTCTATCTATTTTTCGGTATTGCGATACTTTTCACCCTCAGCGTTAAGCTCTCTATTATTTCGATAAGTATCCTCCCTGTCTATATCTTTATAAATTACTATTTTGCGGAAAGACTCAGAAGTGTGAGTCTAAGTGAGATGGAGACCTCAGCTCAGGTTTCAAAAGATATTCAGGAGGTTCTGTCAGGGGTGGAAGTAATAAAGACATATACTGCTGAAGAAAGGGAAGTCCAAAAGGTTTCACTGAGGATGAGATCTGCCATTCATGTAAAGATAAAAAGCATGATTTTGTCTTTGCTTTCTAATTATTCCGCCAGGGCTTCTCAACTCATATCCACCCTTTTGATTATGTGGTTTGGCGCTAAAGAGATTTTAAAAGGATCGATGACTGTCGGTGACTATGTCGCTTTTACTTCCTATGTGATTTATCTTTCCAGCTCAATAAACAACCTTTCCATGATTCATATATCACTTCAGCCGATCTTTGCCTCTATGGGTAGATTGATGGAGATTTTTAGATTGGTACCCGAATTTAGAAAAGAGGAAAAGTTGGTCAAGCCCGATAAGGTTAACGGAGAAATCAGGTTTGAGGATGTCTCATTTTTCTATGCGGAAGGCCAACCCGTTCTCGAAAATATCAGTTTTACTGCTCATCCGGGAGAAGTTATAGCTTTCGTAGGACCAAGCGGGGCTGGCAAAACCACTCTGGTCAATCTGATACTGAAGTTTTACATTCCGCAATCAGGCTCTATATACCTTGATGGACATGACTTGAAAGAGATAGACACAAAATGGCTGAGAGAACAGATAGGGGTCGTCTCTCAGGATGTGTTCCTTTTCAACGATACAATAGAGAAAAATATAACGTATGGCAATCCACATGCTACAAGGGAAGAGGTGATAAGTGCAGCTAAAAAGGCAAATATCCATGATGATGTTGAGATGCTTGCAAATAAATATGAGACAGAAATTGGTGAAAGAGGTACAAGATTGTCAGCAGGCCAGAGGCAGAGAATCTCTATCGCCCGTGCTTTCTTAAAAAATCCGCCTATCCTTATATTTGATGAACCTACCTCAGCACTTGATGTAGATACAGAAAAACTCATAAAAGACTCCCTTAAAAAGCTTACGGGAAACAGAACGACATTTATTATCGCTCACCGTCTATCCGTTATAGATATCGCCCATAAGATATTAGTCATTGAAAAGGGAAGGATAGTAGAAACAAGAACACAACCTTCTACCTCCCAATCCTCTTAACCTGTTTGAGGAGATTTTAATGAACAACCCTGCGGCTGAGACCGCAGGGTATCTAAAACTCCCCCTCCCTTGAGGGGAGGGGATTAAGGGGAGGGTGTAAGATGAAATTGTCCAACACCCTCTCCCTAACCCTCCCCCCTCAAGGGGGAGGGGACTATAAGGTAACCCTGTGGCAAGACCACAGGGAATCAACATTCATTGATTCGATTATGAAATAATGACGAGATTTGTCACTATAAATCAGTGTCTATTCAAGCAGATATTTTTGATCTTTATGAGGGCAGAGATTACAATAGCATTTAATCGGCCGAATTTCAGAGCGGGATGGATGAAAAGGAGGATCCTCCTCGGAAGGGAGACACACTCTCTCTCGATCCTAACAACCTTTCCCAATATCTGATCAGCAGTCGTCGGATTATCAAGATTAAAATGCGAATCTCCCCTAGTCTGGTAATATTTGATACCATCTTTTTCAAAAACCCTCACAACCCTATGGCATACCGTCTGGTCATCTCTCTTGAATACAATGATGTCCCCGATGTTCAGGTTCTTTTCAGGGCTTATGGTTATCTTGTCCCCTGTCCATATAAATGGGAACATTGACAGACCGCGCGAATTGATGCGGACATCAATGCCATTGTTCAGGAGATCTTCAGATATGCCTTTGAACTTACTCAATACAGTTGTCTCCGTATTCACAAATTTATTTTAGCAATTATCCATAAATATTTAATAACTTTTTAGAAAGGGTTTTGAAAAATAAATGTATTTTTGGCATAGTATCACAGTGATAAAATATTTTTCTATAGCTGAGTTGAAAATATCCTTGGAGTATGATAATGAATGCTACAGCGTCCTTCTTAATAGGGTGCTTGAAGCATTCGCATCAAATCCTTTTGAAACTTCCGATATCCATTTCAGGATTGATACTGAATCCCCTTTCCCGTCGTTCGATTCGTACAAGAAAATATTTACAACTAATCCGGAAGGCTTATGGACGATGCTTGAGGACCGTGCAAAGAGTCACTATCTTGTCTCTTTGCAGTATGTTGAGAGTGAAAAAGAACCCTATAAAATTGCCAGGGCAGACAGGAGTTTTTCTGATGTTATCATTTATTCGAGACCCACAAAAGATAATCTTCTTTCCCCTCTTGATTATCCGCTTGACGAACTTGTTCTTTCAGCACATATAAATATCAATAAGATAGGCATCATCCTGCACTCAGCATGCATATCAACAGGTGGTAGGGGATTCCTTTTTTCGGGCGTCTCAGGCTCGGGAAAATCAACTATCTCTGAGATATGGCAGAAGGACGAAAAGACAACTGTTCTGACAGACGAGAGGGTTATCATCAGGGAAAAGGATGGCGATTTATGGGCATTCGGAAGCCCATGGCACGGCACTGCAGAAATCCATAAAAACATGGGTGCTCCCATTGAAAAGATATTCTTTATTAAACATGGAAAGGTGAACCGGGCAATCCCGATCTCGAAAACAGATGCGGCAAGAAGGCTCATGGTCAGGTGTTTCCCGACTTTCTGGAACCGGGAAGGGATGGAGTTTGTACTTGATTTCTGCACGCGCGTAGCAGGAGGAAAAGAGTGCTATGAATTGGAGTTTGTGAATGATTTGTCTGTTGCAAGATACGTGAAGAATTTAAAACATTGAAATATTCTGGTTCGGCAAAAAAAGAACCCACAGAAAAGGAAAAATATCAACAAACAAATATCTAAACCGCTATAGCCATACCAATTATCCACAACACATTAAGAGATTGAATTTTATGAGGGAAAGTCGTTAGATATATGAAAATCATGAAGTTCCTATAGTTTTACAAGCGGCACTGCTACATGTCGGCTTGTTTTTAATGATAACTGGAGTAGTCTGCGTCTTGCAACCCGCCAATACAGCCTCATCAGTCGCCAACTTTACTTTTTCACACTCAGGCTTTGACCACTTTTTCTTCTCTTTCATCTTTGCCCCCTTTATTGTTATTCAAGAAAGGAAATATTTCTGCCCTCTTTTGTGTAATATCACAGAGATATTGAACTTCCCTTTCAACCTCTCCGTGCTCTACAAGGCTCCATCCAGCGCATTGCCCACAAAGGTTCTGTAGAGTGCAATTATCACATTTTAAAAAAATATTTCTTTTCAAGTCAATGATTTTCTGGAAGTGGACTTCCCAAATTTCTTTGAGTGATCTTTCCCTTATAGAGCGCCCCATTTTGATGAGCATTGAACACGGTAGTACCGTACCATTAGGTAAGATTTGGATAGATGACCAGACAGCGCCGCAGTTTATAAGTCTATCGCTCTTTACAGGCTCGCACACCATACGCTCGCAGAATTCCTTAAACTCTTTCATCCTCTGGGGGAACTCTGTATCAAGCCTCACCGTATCCTCTGGGGATATCCTGTATGCCGCAGGGTCGGAATAAGTATTGCTGTCCAGCCTCTTGTTAATCATCTGGTCAAACCTAAACTCACAGCGCATTTCTCGCGCCACCCTGTCCATAGCCTCAATTTCATGCTGATTGATGGTGAGAGCCATGGTTTTGAGCCTGAGCTTGATCCCTGCATCAATAATCTTACTTATCCCTCTAATACAATTTTCATAAGATCCCTTTACTCGGGTCACCTTCTCGTACGTCTCTTTTGTGGCACCGTATAGGGTTATCTCCATATAAAAAGGCGGATATCCTGAAAGAATCTTAATAATGTTTTCATTAATTAGTGTTCCATTACTAAATAGGGTTATGAGAAACCCTTTTTTCTTTGCATAAAGGTAAATCTCTTCAAAGTCCGGTCTTAAAAGTGGTTCACCACCTGTAATAAGCAGCCAGAGAGAGCCCATTGATGCAAGATCATCGAGAAGTTTCTTAATTTCCTCAGTGGTAAGCTCATCCTTCGTAGCCTGTTCGTCGTTTTCAGGCAGATTACAATAGCAGTGAACACATTTATTGTTACACCTGTAAGTTAATTCAAGAGTAGCATCAAGAGGTATGCGTTTATTCGAACTTTTAGCATGGACTTTACTGCTAAAATCTGCGTAAGAAAGAATATTCACTTATGCCTCGATTAATTTGGCTTCCGTCATTTCTCTAACAAAAGAGATGACATCGTTTTCGATCTGATTGCCTTCATTCTCGTACTCTGCCTTGATTTCTTCAATAATGTCCTTGATGCTTTTTTTTCCATCAATCCTCTCCCAAACAGCTGCACCGGTCTCGTTCAGATTAAAGATAGACTCAACATCTGCAGCAGATGAAACGATGGGCACAAGTATATACTCATCCTCAATCTTTCGAAATACAATATTTTCGCTCTTCTTGATTACTGTATCAATTGTTAAACTCATAGAAAATTTTCCAATAAAATTATACAAAAAGTCAATGCCAGCCATAAAATCGTCGAGAAGCTGGTGCAAATAGCAATTGAGAAGGCAACTGAAAAAGGCGCCATAAGGATAAACCTTCTGGTTTTCGAACATAACAGGGCGGCTGTCAACCTTTACCGCAAGATGGGATTCCTTCAAATCTCTATCCCTGGATTGAATGAACAATTGGATGAGAAAGTTCAGAGGGGGGATCGCCGACGAATCATCATGTCCAGACCTGTAGTAGTGTATTATCATTCTTCATACTTGCAGGGATACATAAGCAAAAGTACAAGCCGTGGTCAGGCTTATGAAAGAGGTATCAGGAAAGGACTTTAATCCGATGCTCGTTGATAATTTTCTTAACGCACTTAAGAGGATCGGGGTTCTTAGTCTCTGAAATTTTATTATTATCAAGGTTTTCAAGTATAGGCTGCTGATGGCTGGGTAATTGTGTAAAATATCACACATTTTATAAACGCTGCAAGGCTATTTCTGCTTATTGAAACTTTTATATTTGAACTCGTATTCACTGTAGTCTTGCCACAGGGTGTCCGATAATCCCCTCCCGTCAAGGGAGGGGAGATTTTTGATACCCTGCGGTCTCTGCCGCAGGGTTGTTCACTCCTGGCCTGTATATCTTTTACAAACTCTTTGCATTTATGATATAAAAAGCGATAAATGAAAAAGAGTTTTATATTAACACTACTGTTTTTTTTATTTGTAATAATAGTAAACCATTCTTATGCTGAAAAGATAAAGGTCATTGCGAGTATTGCACCCCTTGCTGACTTTGTAAAGCAGGTTGGAGGAGAAAGGGTTGATGTGAAGTTACTTTTGCCTCCGGGGGCAAGCCCCCACGTATATGAACCAACTCCAAAAACTATGAAAGATGTCACCGATGCCAGGGTTTTTGTCAAAATAGGTGCAGGCCTTGAGTTCTGGGCTGAAAAGATAATAAAGGCATCAGGAAATAAAAGACTCATTATCGTTGATTCATCAACAGGAGTATCACTGATAAGAGAAGCCCATTCCCACAGTCCATTAAGTGCTGATCCGCATATATGGATTGACCCTGTGATTGCAGGTAGCATAGTTACAAAGATTGAAATGGCCCTTATTGAAGCTGATCCGCAAGGTGCCGAGTTTTATAAACAGAATGCATCCACGTTTAAGAAAAAACTTTTACAGCTTGATAAAGAGATCTCTAAAAAAGTTAAGGCATTCAGGATAAAAGAATATGTCACATTCCATCCAGCATGGAATTATTTCTCAAAAAGATATGGTCTAAGAGTTGCAGGTGTAATTGAAGAGTCACCTGGCAAAGAGCCGAGTCCGAAACACATTGCAAATATTATCAGAGAAATCAATCGCATAGGAAGCAGGGTTGTCTTTGTCGAGCCCCAGTTTAATCCTAAGATTGCTGAGGCTGTGGCAAAAGAAAGCGGTGCAAGGGTTTTATTCCTCGATCCTATTGGCGGTCTGAAAGGCAGAGAGACATATATAGATATGATGAGATACAATATTACTGTAATGGAAAGTGTGATGAAATAATGAAGGCAATTGAAATAAATAATCTTACCGTAAACCTAAATGGCAGGGAAGTCTTAAAAAACATAACCCTTTCTCTGGACGAAGGCAGATTTATCGGGATAGTAGGCCCTAATGGCGGAGGGAAAACAACACTTCTGAGAACAATACTCGGCCTTATAAAACCTTCTTCAGGCGAGATATTTGTCTTTGGAAGGCATCCGGAAGATGTCCTGAAAACCGGTAGTATATTTGGTTATCTACCTCAGAAATTAAAGGTCGAGCCGGATTTTCCTATCAGGGTAATAGATGTAGTCATGATGGGAAGATACGGGCGGGTTGGCATACTGCGATGGCCTAAAGAAGAAGACAGGAAAAAAGCCATAGAATACCTATCTATGATGGGCGTGGAGAAACTTAGAAATGTCCAATTTGGTCAACTCTCGGGAGGACAACAGCAAAGGGTATCAGTTGCAAGAGCACTTGCAGGAGAACCTAAGATATTGATACTTGATGAGCCAAACACAGGTATCGATGTGATAGGCCAGGGAGATTTCTATCACCTCCTGAAGGGCTTCCAGAAAAGGTTCAATATCACTATTTTTATGGCCTCGCATGACATAGGAACCATACCAGCTTATGTAGATGAAATTGCATGTCTTAACTATACGTTTCATTACCAGGGTAATCCTCTCGGTGCCCTTAATGAAAAAGTATTGACAGAACTATATGGGAAAAATGTAGACCTCCTTCAGCATACAGATATATGTGATAAGTGCGAGCGTTTGAGAAGATGATAAAGAAGAGGTTATGAGCGAGATATTAAGTTCTGCATTTATGCAGAAGGCCTTTTTTGTAGGGATTATAGTCAGCCTGATATCAGGGCTGGTATCGGTATTCGTAGTACTTCGCAAGATGTCCTTCATAGGCGCGGGTATATCTCATGCAGCCTTTGGCGGAGTAGCAATCGGTTTCTTCACAGGTATAAACCCAACTATTACAGCTGTCTTCTATTGTATTGCTGTTGCGCTTGGGATTGAAATAGTAAGTAGAAAGGGAAAGGTCTCAGAGGATGCCTCTATAGGTATTTTCTTTGCAAGTTCGATGGCACTCGGTATTGTTCTCATAAGCCTCTCAAGACAATATAATGTTGACCTGTTCGGCTACCTTTTCGGGAACATATTAGCTATTACTGACAAAGAAGTATTTCTCTCGCTGTTTATAGCAGTATTAGTAATCGGGGTTGTCATGCTCTTTTTAAAAGAGATATTTATGACAACATATAACGAGGAGATAGCACGTGTAAGTGGGATCTCAGTCAGGGCCATTAATATCCTTTTTTTAGTTGTCCTTTCAGTATCTATTGTTATCGCTATGAAGATTGTGGGTATTATCCTCATCTCGGCACTCCTCGTCATTCCAGGAGCAACCGCACAATTATTTGCTAAAAACTTATACTTTATGATTGCAGCCTCATGCGGCGTCGCAGTGATTTCTACAGTTCTGGGGCTTATCTTCTCATACGAATTCGATATCGCACCCGGCGGCAGTATAGTCCTGACAGCAACTGCAATATTCATGATTTCTCTATTTTTAAAAAGAAAGCGGTAAGAGTTTGGATATAACAGAACATACGCCTGTGGAATCCTCCCGTGAATCTATAACAGTCACCATTGACAAAAGCCATATCATAACAATAGGCGAAAGGCTCTATACGGAAAGCATCGAGTTTGTACGGGAGCTGGTGAACAATGCCTATGATGCTGACGCAACCCTTGTTGAAATACTCGTTACAGAAGATTCCATAGAAATAAAAGACAATGGCAGCGGAATGGACAGAGAAGGACTAAAACAGTATTTCAATATAGGTTCCCAGCAAAAACTCTATGCTCCTAAGTCTCCCATATATAACAGGGACAGAATCGGACAGTTCGGCATCGGAAAGTTTGCAACCCTCTCTGCCTGTAAGAGGTTTGAAGTTATTACTAAAAAAGAAGATTTTGTCGGAAGAGTAATTTTTGACAAAGAACAGTGGGAAAAAACTGAAGATATATGGCAATTGCCCCTCGAAGTATTGCCACCTGATTTCAGAAAACAGAATGGAACGACCGTTATTTTGATAGGACTGGACAGAAAGTTCGATCCGAAGGATATAGAGGCAAAAATCATTGAGGGCACACCTATCAAAGCGCCACATTTCAAGGTAAGAATCAACAACCATACGGTGACACCACGAAGTTTATCCGGTCACAGAATCCCTTTTCTCGAAGGTACATCTTTTGGACCTGTCACCGGAGAAATCGTTATTCTTCCTGAGACAGCTTCCTTTCCAACAGACCTCGGTGTCGAAGTAAAGGTCAAACAGGTAACAATACGAAGGGAACTTTTTGGAATGGAAACATGGGGCAAGGCCATGGCAAGAGTCAGGGGTGAGGTGAACGCCGACTTCCTTCATATTACAAGCGACCGGACAGGATTCATGAAGGATTCGAATGAATACCGGGAGTTTCTTGTTGTTATGGGAAAAGTAATGGAAGGGGTAAAAACAGCACTTCAAAAATTGACCATGAGGAAAGAAGGCAAAAAGGTAAGCCGCGCCCTTAAGGAAGCCCTTCAGAGAATATATAAGTCTCTCGCAGCAAATCCTGACCTGTCACCATTTGGCGCAATTCCCGTAGGTGATGAGGTAAAAGGCATCGGAGATGCTGCTGAGGTTGCCCGGAAAAAGGAGGGCTTATCAGAGGAGCAAGTAAGAGTTGAAGAAAAAATCAAAGTACCCGAAAAGAAGAAAAAGAAAAAACTGAAGGTGAAGAGGCTTACGCCGAATGCTATTATTAAAAAAATAAAGTTCGGCGAGACGGGCGTCTCATGCGTGGTGGACAGTTTCGGTGAAGACGGCCCTGAGGTTTTTTCCGAAGAAACAACCATTTATATAAACCGCGACCACCCCCTCTTTAAAAGAGAGTCTGCAAAGATAGATACGCACACCTTAAATCTGGCAAGGCTTATCACTCAGGAAATTTCTCTCATGAAAGACCCACGAAATCCAAGACAGGCCTACGAAAGACAGAGTAAGCTGCTGAAGGATGCATTTATTGATTGAAGTGTAAAAGATTGAATTTAACCTGACAGATGGTGTCAGAGCATTGGCACTTGACTTCTCCATCAAATACACATTTCGACTGATTTTCATAAGGCGCGAATAACACCTACAATGACGCAGAACTATGAATGGATGAAAGATGAGGAATTGCAGTTGAAATATTCGTAACGAGCTCTTCAGCGGGCGCGGTTTCTTGCGATCCGCTGAAAGAGCAAGGTTAGATGTACGTCAACCCCTCTGAATTCAACCCCAGTGAACGAACTCTTTCCACAGTATCGCTCATACATTTTAGCACAGTGTTTTTGAGATAATTTTCAGCAAGGTCTGGATAATATTGCATCATAAATAACCAGAGAAGTTCCAAAGAGACTATATAGATTTTGGAAATTTGAATTGTTGCAACCTCCAACTGTTCCAGAGATGCTGGAAGCCAATGAAATTCTAATACTGGCTCCCCACTTTTCTCTGTCCACCTTAAAAATGCAACGTGATTTGGATCTCCCTTTCCTGTGATACTTTCGACAACAGGTTTCCCGTGTTTAAGCTTGTTTTTATAATCATTGAAAGCATCCTGTTCGCTCCCCATACCTTTTATTGAGTCTGCGACATCGCGGAAACGCTCCTCAATTTGGTCTTCAGTTATTTCATAAGGGGAAAGTCTTTCATGTGTTATTGAGGTAAAACCGAAATTATCAAGCATCTCTCTGGCAGATGTAAAGTGCTTAAATATTCTGGGTAGTGACGTGCTTCCCTTTCTGGGCTGATCTTCAACACCTAGCGTAAGATGAAGATTTTTCCCATTAATCTTATTTCTAAAGGCATGTAACAATAAAGCGAAGTCCTCATAGCTACTATAACGCAATTGTAATCCAGAGAGGCATATACTCTTTTGTTCTATATGATCTGAAATGGTTCTTGCTTTTTCAAGGAGGGCTGCAACAGCGTGAAAATTCATTCTCATCGCAAACTCGGAATAGTCTGAAACAAACTGGCCTTCTATCAAGGCATCGTCTTTCATTCTTATATGCTCAGCACACTTATTCATCCTTGAAACCCCCATTTTTCATTAATACACATCTAACGCCCTGATGACTGACGAGTGCCACTGTAAAACATAAACATGTCTTAAAACGATTTGCACACTATAAAACAATGCTATATAGAAAAGTGTCCTGTGGCACTCATTCATGTCCATCTGGTTGTTAGAGCTTTTTATATGTAACCAAATCTTTATTTCTTCCAAGATTTACTTTCATTTATAAAAATATTGCTCCATTAATCAAAAGAAAGTAGTTGTCTAAACTGGATTTCCTTAATAGGTAATTTTATATTCAATATTCCTCCAGCAGAAATCATATTAAATATTTCTTCAGCAGGAACATTATCTATCCTTGAAAAATCAACAACAATGTCCAATCCCATAACATTACTAAATCGTCTGGATTCAATCAGCATTTTATTAAGAGATTCAAAAAAAGAAAATCCTTTCTTAATAAATCCCCTTATCATTGGTACATGCTCCCCACTTCGTAATACTCTGCCATTTAATATTTCAATATAACCCATATAATTCTGATATTCTTCTGTTAAATCTTCACGCTCCCATGTGCTTAAAGCAAAATAAATATCTTCAAGTGGTTTATATGGAATAAACCCAAGGTAA
>Ga0299912_10000279_pt1 | contig 47239 bp, 46 predicted proteins | sample RVTome_2_FD_207667 | JGI IMG/M metagenome (GOLD analysis project Ga0299912, IMG submission 207667) | Soil microbial communities from uranium-contaminated site in the Upper Colorado River Basin, Wyoming, United States - RVT95D214 (version 2) ... | reverse complement strand
CGACTCGCCGGTGTCCAGTGCCATGCTGGCCGGCATGATCCGGCGCATCACCGACAACACCATTTCCGGCAAGATCGCCAAGGAAGTATTCGAGGCGATGTGGGACGGCGAAGGTGATGCCGACACAGTGATCGACAAAAAGGGGCTTAAGCAGATCACCGACAGCGGCGCCATCGAGAAGATCATCGACGATATTCTCGCCGCCAACCCCGACAACGTGGCGGCCTACCGCAGCGGCAAGGACAAGCTGTTCGGCTTCTTCGTCGGCCAGGCGATGAAGGCCACTCAGGGCAAGGCCAACCCGCAGCAGCTCAACGAGCTGCTGAAGAAGAAGCTGAGCGGATGAGCTGCGCTGTAAAGCGATAACGGAAAAGGGAGCAGCGATGCTCCCTTTTTTTTCGCGAGGTGGTGCGTCGTGCCGTCTTGCAGCATATTGGGGCAGGTAGGTCGATGTGCATATACTGTGCACCACAGGTCCGTGTGTAACGGAGTGCGGCAATGGCTGATGACGGCGTGATACGGCAGGGCGAGGAGGTCAGGGGCGTCACACGGCGCGTCCGGCGTGTCGGTATCGGCATTGCTCTGGGCTGGAGCGTGATGATCGTGTTGTCGCTGCAATGGACCCTGTCACAGCACAAGGATCACCTGCTGCGCATGGCCGGTGTGTGGGCCGAAACGGCCAATCTGCAGTACAAGCTGTGGAGTTCGCTGCACGGGGTGAAAAACGGACGGTCCGACGGCAATGTGCCGGCCGCCGGGGCCACGGCTAGGGCGAGTCCGCCTGCCGCCACCCCATACACGCTGTTCAACCCGGCCTATCAAAGCGAGCAGATCCTCGCCATGTTGCAGCAGGGGCGCGAGATGCGGGGTCATGTCACCAGTCTCAATCCCACCAATCCGGACAATCGTCCGGATGCCTGGGAAGAGCAGGCACTGCGGGCGTTCGAAACAGGCCGCAAGGAATTCCGCGAGGTGACCCTGCTCGATGGCCAGGAATACTACCGCCTGATGCGTCCGCTCTACGCCGAGCCGCCCTGTCTGCAGTGCCATGGCGATCAGGTGTCCGGTGAAGGGGCTGTGCGCGGCGGCATCAGCGTCGCGGTGCCACTGAGCCTGCTACGTCGGGAGGAAATGCGTTTCACCGAGCTTTTCCTGGCCCACGGCGGCCTCTGGCTGATCGGCCTGTTAGGTATCGGCGCCGGCGCCAGGAGCCTGGGCACCGGTGCGACACGGCTGGCCGATGCCAACGCGGTGCTGCAACAGGAACAGGCCGCGCAACAGGTACTGAACCGACAACTGGAGCAGGCACAGCAGCAGCTGTTGCAGTCGGAAAAAATGGCGGCCATCGGTCAGCTCGCGGCCGGCGTGGCGCATGAAATAAACAATCCGGCGGGCTATGTCCTGTCCAATCTCGCCACCTTGCAGCGCTACATGGAAGGTATCCTGGCGCTGCTGGATGCCTACGCGCAGGGTGAGGAGGACATGCAGCACAACCCAGCGCGGCTGGCGGAAATCGCAGCCCTCAAGCAGCGTCTGGATCTGGACTATCTGCGCCAGGACGTGATCGATCTGTTGCGCGAATCCAGCGAGGGCATGCACAAGGTGCGCCGCATCGTGCAGGATCTGAAGGACTTCTCCCACGTCGATGCCAGCGAATGGCAGTGGGCGGATCTCCACGCCAATATCGAAAGCACGCTGAACGTGGTGTGGAACGAACTGAAGTACCGCGTCGAGGTGGTGAAGGGGTTCGGGACGGTGCCGCCGCTGTTCTGCATCCCCTCGCAGATCAACCAGGTGATCATGAACCTGCTGACCAATGCGATACAGGCCATCCCCGACCGCGGCGTCATTACCATCCGCACCGGCAGCAGCACCGACGAAGCCTGGTTCGAGGTGAGCGACACCGGCGGCGGCATCGCACCGGAGCACCTGCACCACTTGTTCGAGCCGTTCTTCACCACCAAGCCGGTGGGCAAGGGGACCGGCCTGGGCCTGTCGCTGTCCTTCGGCATCGTGCAGAAACACGGCGGCCGCATCGAGGTCGACAGCACGCCTGGGCAGGGCGCGACCTTTCGTGTCTGGCTGCCGCTGGATGGCGGCGGCGAAGCACCGGTGCCGCCGCCGCGCTGAAGGGCTGTTCCAGATTGCGTGCCTCCGGTGACGAGGAAGATAAAGCTTTTACCACGGGGAACATGGGGGAATATTCCCATGTGTTCCCCGTGGTGAGTCCTGTTTGCGCGTGTCCGGGTTCGCCGGGCCATGCGATAATGCGCATTCCGTTTTCCGCATCCATACTGTCATCCTGATGAACGATTCCCTGCAGCGCTTTCTGTTCGAGCACACGCCGCTACGCGGCGAGCTGGTGCACCTCGACGCCACCTGGCAGGAGGTGCTCACGCGTCATGATTATCCGCCCGCGGTGCGCGCGCGGCTGGGCGAGATGATGGCATCCTGCCTGCTGCTGTCGGCCACCCTCAAGTTCAACGGCACGGTCACCATGCAGGTACAGGGCGAGGGCGCGATCAACCTACTGGTGGTGGAGGCGACGTCGCGGCGCACGGTGCGCGGCATGGCGCAGTGGCAGGGCGAGGTGGTCGCCGGCGATCTGCATGCGCAGTTCGGCGCCGGGCGCCTGACCATCACCATCGATCCGGGGACCGGCGGTGAACGCTATCAGGGCATCGTGGCGCTGGAGGGCGACGGCCTGGCCGACGCCATCGATACTTATCTGGATCGCTCCGAACAACTGCCGACACGTATGTGGCTGGCGGCGGACGAAAACAGCGCCGCCGGCATGCTGTTGCAGAAACTGCCCGGCACGGATGCCGATGACGATGCCTGGAACCGGGTGCAGGCGCTGGGTGCGACGCTCTCGGCCGGAGAGCTGCTGGCGCTACCGGCGCAGGAGATCATTCACCGGCTGTTTCACGAAGAGGAAGTGCGGTTGTTCGACACTGAACCGGTCAGCTTCCACTGCTCCTGTTCGCGGGAGCGCGTGGCCGGGATGTTGCACAGTCTCGGGCAGGACGAAGTGATGGACATCCTGCGCAGCGAAGGGGCCATCGAAGTGACCTGCGAGTTCTGCAACAAGCGCTATCGTTTCGATGCCGTGGATGCGGCGCAGCTGTTTGCGCCGCTGCCGCCGGATGTGGGTACCACAAGACACTGAACTGAAGGCGGATTTTGTAGGGTGCGCACCCTGCGGCGCCGGATCGGACCACTGGTGCGCGATGCGCACCCTACCATGGGACTTCAGGGTTTCTTCAACGGCACTTGAGCAGGGCGCAGAGATCGTTGATCAGCTTTTCTTTCTGCTCCAGTTCATCCATCAGTTTTTCCGCCAGCAGCGGACCGCTGGCATAGGCACGGGCAAAGCCCAGCTTGAAGCCCAGCTTGGTGATGTCACGGGCGAGAAATTCCAGCTCCTCGTCGTCCAGCGGACCACTTTTTCCGTCCAGAACCCGGCGTACCTCTTTGAGTAATTTTTCGCTCATGGTGATCCCCTTGCGGCGTATGGTTATTGTTGCTCTGACGGCGTGGCCGCCTGCTCAGAGCATATGCCGCGTCCGCGCAGAAAGCGAGGCTTGCGTTGCGTCCTCAGTCCCCGCTCATCTCCAGTTCCACGGCTTCCACCTGCTGTCCGCGCAGGCGGTAGCCCTGCATCTCCAGCACGCCCTTGGTATTCAGCGAAATGATCAGATACAGCGCAGCGGGATAGGCCGCCTGTTGCAGGTCGGTGGCGGAAGGAACCGCGGGCGCATGGGGATGGGAGTGATAGATGGCGAACAGGTCTTCGCCGCAATCGCGCATGCGGCGCATGGCGTCGATCTGCTGCTGTGGATCCATGGTGAACAGGCGGTCCGCCTGCGGCGCCACGTTTCTTACCGTATAGACGCTGCGCGGCACGCCGTTGTCGGCACCCACCAGTCCGCACACTTCCTGTTCCGGCGTCTTTTGGGCATGGGCCAGGATGCGGTTGACGAGAGTGCGTTCGATCTGGATGGTCATTGGGTTCAGATACAAGATCTAAGTGAAAAAATGCAAGTTGCGCAGGGGGGGCACCCCACGGCCCTGGTGACCGAACCATCGCAGCGCAGCGACAGAAACAAAATTGTCTCTTGTATCTTTCATCTTTGCTCTGCCTTACCGCATATCGGACAGGCCGGGTCCTTGCGCAGTTTCAGCGTGCGCCATTCCATGTTGAGTGCATCGAGCAGCAGCAGGCGGCCGCCCAGGGTGTCGCCGATGCCGAGCAGCACCTTGAGGGTTTCCGTGGCCTGCACCGTGCCGATGATGCCGACCACCGGTGCCAGTACGCCGGTGAGGGCGCAGGTGTCGCCGCCGCCTTCCTCGTCGCGGTAGAGGCAGCGGTAGCAGGGCGCGTCCGGTTGCTCGTTGTGAAATACGGTGACCTGGCCTTCCATGCGGATGGCGGCGCCGGAGACCAGCGGCGTGCGGTTGCGCACGCAGGCGGCGTTGAGCTCGAAACGGGTGTCGAAGTTGTCGCTGGCATCCACCACTACGTCGGCCAGGCGCACCTGCTCGTCGAGCGCCGCATCGGTCAGCTGGCCGTTGATGGTGATGACGTCGATGTGGGGATTGAGTTCCAGCAGGTGGTCGCGCGCCGACTCCACCTTGGGGCGGCCCACGTCGGCGGTGCGGTGCACCACCTGGCGTTGCAGGTTGGACAGTTCCACCGTGTCGTAATCCACCAGTACCAGGGTACCGACACCGGCGGCGGCCAGATAGATGGCGATGGGTGAACCGAGGCCGCCCATGCCGATGATCAGCACCCGTGAGGCGATGAGCTTGCGCTGTCCGGCGGCGTCGACCTGGGGCAGGGTGATGTGGCGGCTGTAGCGCTGGAGTTGGTCGTCGTTCATTTAAATCTACTGTAGGTCGGACTTCAGTCCGACATCGGCTTCGTTCAGCAGGGAGTATTGTCGGACTGAAGTCCGACCTACAGATAATTCCGCCAATGCTCCGGCCGGTCGTCGCGGCAGCCGTGGCGCAGCTGTTCGTAGCGTTTGACGTAGACCTTCACGTCCTTGGGGGCGGCGTGGCCGTCGAGGCCGAGGTTGGCGCGCTGGGTGTCCTCGGTGTAGTAGTACAGGGCGCGCTTGAGCTTGCACATCAGGTTGCTGGCGAGGTGAAAACCGACTTCGACCAGTACCTCCTCGATGGCGCGCAGGGTGATCAGGGTGACGTCGTAGCGCACCTGCAGCACGTGGTCGTGCTGCGGTTCGGCGTCGACGATGCCTTCCATGCCGGTGAGCAGCAGGGTGGCGGTGTGGGCCTGCTTGGGGTCCGGATTGAGGGTACAGAAGGTGACGTCACGGATTTTGAGAAATTCGCTGTTTTCCTGCGGCATGCCGTACCACCCCGGCTGAATCCAGCCTGCTGCGTTTCTTTGGGTAAGGTCTGAATAAGTCCATCCTGGACTTCCCAGACCACGCAAATCGAAAAGTGCGATTTTCAATTTGCTTCATTTTCCAACGACTAATCGTCGTTGGAAAACGGCGGCACATCCCTGTGCCGCGGAAGCCCTGAACTTATTCAGAGCTTCCTTTGCGTTGCCCAAGTATAACCACATCCGGCGCGGGAGGAAGTGATCAGGGCCGCCGTCCGCCGCTGATCCGTTCATTGCCGCCGCCGTCGCGGCGGGTCTGCACCTCGCGGTAGCCGTGCCGCGACAGCAGTTCGCGCACCGCCGCGCCCTGATCGTAGCCGTGCTCCAGCAGCAGCCAGCCGCCGGGTGCGAGGTGCTCCCCGGCGCCCGCCGCCAGCAGGCGGATGTCGTCCAGGCCGTCGCGGCCTGACGCCAGGGCGCCGGAGGGTTCGTAGCGCAGGTCGCCGCGGCCCAGGTGCGGGTCGCCGGCGGCGATGTAGGGGGGGTTGCTGGCGATGAGATCGAAGTGCATGCCGGCCAGCGGCGCGAACCAGAGGCCGGGGCGGAATTCGACGTTGCCGACTTGGTTGAGCGCGGCATTTTCCCGCGCCACGGCCAGGGCGTCTGCGGAGGCGTCGGTGGCGACGAGCCGGCAGCGGGGCCGTTCCCGGCCCAGGGCCAGGGCGATGGCGCCGCTGCCGGTGCCGAGGTCGGCGAGGGTGAGGGCGGCGTCCGGCGGTATCAGCTCCAGGGCCCACTCCACCAGGGTTTCGGTATCGGGGCGGGGGATCAGCGTGGCCGGCGTGACCTTCAGTTCCAGCGACCAGAAGGCCCGCCGGCCGGTGAGGTAGGCCACCGGCTCGCCGGCGGCGCGGCGGGCGACGAGCTCATCGAACGCCGCCTGCTCGTCGGCAGTAAGCGCCCGCTCCGGCCAGGCGCGCAGCCAGGCGCGGTTTTTCTCCAGCAGATGACACAGCAGCAGCTCGGCGTCGAGGCGCGGGGTATCGCTGTCGGCCAGCCTCGCCTGGGCCGCCGCCAGGACCTGTTGTACCGTGGCCGTCACGGCCTGCGCTCCGGCAGCAGCGGTGCGCAGGCGGGGCGGCCGTAGCCCCAGCGCCAGGGCAGGGGTGTGCAGGGGGCGCCGCCGACCCGCACCGCCACGAACATCAGATCCGCCGCCAGGGTGAAGCTGCGGTTCACGGCGGCCGGCGGCAGGTGCAGGTGGCGGCCGATGTCCTCCGCCTGGCGCTCGCCGCTGGCGACGACGCAGCGGTGCAGCTCGCTGTCGGCCGCCAGGCGGCGGGCGTAGCCTTCGGCGCTGCCGCCGCTCCAGTAGGTCCAGTCGTGGATCACGCAGCAGGCCTCCCACGGCGGCCGGGCGCCGAACAGGGCGGCATAGCGCTTGTCGTGCTGCGCCAGCCAGTTCCAGCCGGTGCTCAGGCCGCCGCTGCAGCCGTCGCTGGTGTAGGGGCGCAGTTCACGGTCTTCGACTTCGGCCAGCAGGGCCAGCTGGCGGTTTTCGATGTAGGCGCTGCCCGGATCGGGCGGCTGGGCGGCGGCGGCGCCGACGTGCAGGGCCAGGGACAGGGCGCCCCCGAGCAGTGCCCGTTGCATGCCGCGCCCGTCCCTAGTCCGCGCCCAGGGCGGCGAGCTGATCGGCCTGGTATTCGCTGATCAGCGGGTCGATGAGGGCGTCAAGGTTGCCGGCCATCACGTCGTCCAGCTTGTACAGGGTGAGGTTGATGCGGTGGTCGGTGACGCGGCCCTGGGGGAAGTTGTAGGTACGGATGCGCTCGGAACGGTCGCCGCTGCCCACCAGCAGCTTGCGCGTGGCGGACTGTTCGCTGTGCTGTTTTTCCTGCTCGGCGGCGAGCAGCTTGGAGGCCAGCACCGACATGGCGCGGGCGCGGTTCTTGTGCTGCGAGCGCTCGTCCTGGCATTCCACCACGATGCCCGAGGGCAGGTGGGTGATGCGGATGGCCGACTCGGTGCGGTTGACGTGCTGGCCGCCGGCGCCGGAGGCGCGGTAGGTGTCCACCTTGAGATCGGCCGGGTTGATCTCCTGCGCCTCCACCTCGTCCACCTCGGGCATTACCGCCACGGTGCAGGCGGAGGTGTGGATGCGGCCCTGCGACTCGGTCTCCGGCACGCGCTGCACGCGGTGGCCGCCGGACTCGAACTTGAGGCGTGAGTAGGCGCCCTGGCCGATGAGGCGGGCGATGATCTCCTTGTAGCCGCCGTGTTCGCCCAGACTTTCGGAGACGATTTCCACCTGCCAGCGGCGCAGTTCGGCGTAGCGGCTGTACATGCGGAACAGGTCGCCGGCGAAGATCGCCGCCTCGTCGCCGCCGGTGCCGGCGCGCACTTCCAGGAAGATGTTCTTGGCGTCGTTGGGGTCCCTGGGCAGCAGCAGCTTGTGCAGCTCCAGTTCCAGGGCGTCGCGCCGCTCGCGCGCCGCCTCCAGCTCCATCTGCCCCAGCTCGCGCAGCTCCGTATCGCTGCCGCGCATCATCTCGTCGGCGGTGTCGATGTCGGCCAGGGTGGCCTGATAGCCCTGGTAACACTCCACCACCGGGGTGAGCTGGGCGTACTCCTGCGACAGGGCGCGGAAGCGCTCCTGGTTGGTGATGGTGTCCGGATCGGCAAGCAGGGCATTGAGCTCCTGCAGCCGCTCGGAGAGATTCTCCAGCTTGCTGAGGATGGAAGGTTTCACGCTATAGACCGTTGTTGCGAAGACTGGGGCCGGTGAGGATCAAGCGGGTCATCCGGCCGCGGATGGAAAGGTGTCGTGGTGCCGGCGGCTAAGGTTCGCCCTTGAGGTTGAACAGCTCGCGCGCCGCCTGCAGCAGTTCGTTGCGCCCTTCGAAGCCGGCGCGGTTGAGCTGGGCGGTGGGTTCGTGGATCAGCTTGTTGGTGAGCAGGCGCGCCATTTCGCGCATGACGTCATCGGGATTCTTGCCGGCGGCCAGGTGGCGCATGCAGTGTTCCAGCACCTGATCGCGGATTTCCTCGGCGGTGCAGCGGAAGGCGCGGATGGTGTCCACCGCCTCCAGCGATTGCAGCCAGCCCATGAAGTGGGTGACCTGGGTGTCGATGATGTCTTCCGCCTGCAGGGCCGCCTGCTGCCGCGATTGCAGGTTTTCCTGAATGATCTCGGACAGGTCGTCGACGGTGTACAGGTAGATGTCGTCGAGGCCGGCCACTTCCGGTTCGATGTCGCGCGGCACGGCGATGTCCACCAGCAGCATGGGGCGGTGTTTGCGTGCCTTGAGCGCGCTTTCCACCATGCCCTTGCCCAGGATCGGCAGCGGGCTGGCGGTGGAGGAGATGACGATGTCGGCCTCGGCCAGGTGGGACGGGATCTCCGGCAGGGCGATGGCGTAGCCGCCGAATTCCTGCGCCAGGGCGTGGGCGCGGTCCACCGTGCGGTTGGCGATGATGACGCGGCCGATGCCCTGCTCGTGCAGGTGGCGGGCCACCAGCTCAATGGTTTCGCCGGCGCCGATGAGCAGGGCGGTGTGCTTTTCCAGGTTGGAGAATATCTGCTTGGCCAGGCTCACCGCGGCGAAGGCGACGGACACCGGGCTGGCGCCGATGGCGGTGTCGGTGCGCACCTGCTTGGCCACGGAGAAGGTGTGCTGGAACAGCTTGTTGAGCAGTTGGCCGATGGTGCCGGCCTGCTGCGCGGTGCCGTAGGCCTGCTTGATCTGGCCGAGGATCTGCGGCTCGCCCAGCACCAGGGAGTCGAGGCCGCTGGCCACGCGCAGGATGTGGCGCACCGCCTGGCTGTCCGGATGGGCGTAGAGATAGGGGTCGACTTCCTGCGCGCTCAGGCGGTGGAAGTCGCGGAACCATTCCATCACCGGCACGTTCTCATCACCGTCGATACCGCAGTAGACCTCGGTGCGGTTGCAGGTGGAGAGGATGACGGCTTCCCGCACCGGCCCGCTGGCGGTGAGCTGTTGCAGCGCCAGCGGCACTTTTTCCGGCGCGAACGCCACCCGCTCCCGAATCTCCACGGGCGCGGTGCGGTGGTTCAGGCCGAGGGCGAGCAATGTCATATGTCGTTTGCAGGGCATGGGCAGGGTTTGCAATTCTGCGGGACAGACCCCGCCAATATCAAGTATAGGGTGAGTCCCGCGGGGAAAAGCACCGGCAAGTCGGGTATAGTTGGCCTGGTTCGTGGACTGGAGTGGTGGTTGATGAAGCGTATCTTGTTGCTGCTGGCGGGGATAGGGCTGCTGTCGGGCTGCACGGCGATGGCGCCGCGCGGCGAGGAGCCCGTGTCCCTGGAGCCGGAGATGGATTTGGGCGGGATGCCCGTGGAAGCCACTGCGCCGGAAGCGGCGCCGCCGGCCGAACTGGGTTCCGGACTCCTGTATCAATTGTTGGTCGGCGAGGTGTCCGCCCAGCGCGGCGAGCTGGAGATGTCGGCCCATGCCTACCAGCAGGCGGCCGCCGCCACCCGGGACCCGCGCCTGGCGCGCCGCGCCACCCAGATCGCCGTCTATGCCCAGGATTACACCACCGGCCTCAAGGCCGCCCGGCTGTGGGTCGAGCTGTCGCCCGACAGCATCGAGGCGCAGCAATCCCTGGCCGCCCTGCTGGTACGGCAGGGCCGCGCCGACGAGGCGCTGGCGCACCTGGAGAAGCTGCTGGGGCTGTCCCGCGACGGTACGGCCCAGGGCTTCATGCTGGTCACCAACATCCTGGCGCGGGAACAGGACAAGCGCCGCGCCCTACAGGTGATGGAGGCGCTGGTGGCGCCGCGGGGCGACGATGGCAACGCCGTGTTCGCCTACGCCAACCTCGCCTATCTGGTGGAGGAATACCCCCTGGCCTTGCAGCAGATAGACCGCCTGCTGGTCGTGCAGCCTGGTATGCCGCGGGCGCTGGTGCTCAAGGCCAACGTGATGCGCAAGATGGGGCGCGACGACGATGCCCTGGCCGCCTATCGCACCGCGCTGGACGCGCAGCCCAAGGACAGCGCCCTGCGCCTGGGCTACGCCCGCATGCTGGTGGACATGGAGCGCCTGCCCGCGGCGCGCGAGCAGTTCCGGGTGTTGGGCAGGCAGCTGCCGGACAACGCCGACGTGGCCTATGCCGAAGGGTTGCTGGCCATGCAGGCCGGTGACCTGGACCAGGCCGAAAAATATTTCAAGCGCCTGCTCAAGCTGGGTCCGCGCGGCGACGAAGCCGCCTATGCCCTGGGCCAGATCGCAGAAACGCGCAACCGCCCCGCCGAGGCCTTGCAGTGGTACGGCCAGGTGACCGACGGCAACAATTACCTCGACGCCATGGTGCGTTCCGCGGTGCTCATCGGCCGCCAGCAGGGCTTGCCCGCGGCGCGCGAATATCTGCACAACATCGAGTTGCAGACCTCGCAGCAGGAGCTGCGCCTGCGCATGGTGGAGGCCGAACTGCTGCGCGACGCCGGGCAGCGGGAGGAGGCGCAGCAGGTGTACGACGATGCCCTGTTGCAGTTCCCCGACAATATCGAGCTGCTCTACGCCCGTGCCATGAATGCCGAGGGCCTGGGGCGCCTGGACCTGCTGGAGCGCGACCTGGGTGCCATCCTCAAGCAGGATCCCGACAACGTGCAGGCCCTCAACGCCCTGGGCTACACCCTGGCCGACCGCACCGATCGCTATCAGGAGGCCTACGACCTGGTGCGCCGCGCCTATGAACAGCGTCCCGACGACCCGGCCATCATCGACAGCATGGGCTGGGCGGCCTTCCGCCTGGGGCGGTTGGCGGAGGCGGAAAAATACCTGCGCCAGGCCCTGGACCTGCACTTCGACGCCGAAATCGCCGCCCACCTGGGCGAGGTGCTGTGGGTGGCCGGGCGCAGGGACGAGGCGCGCCAGGTGTGGCAGGACGCCCTCAAGCGCAATCCCGACCATGCCTTGCTGAAACAGGTGATAGAGCGCTTCAAGCCGTGATGTCGCGGATTTTCCCCGTACTGCTCCTGCTGCTGGCCGGCTGCGCGGCCACGCCGGAACTTCCCCCCGTCGCCGATCCTTCCCAGGCCTGGGCCGACCACCAGCGCCGGCTGGCCGGGGTGGCCGCCTGGCAGCTGGGCGGGCGCATCGCCATCCGCACCGAAGACGAAGGCTGGCAGGCCGGCATCGACTGGCGGCAGCATGAGCAGGCCTATCTCATCCAGCTCACCGGCCCTCTCGGCCAGGGCAGCCTGCGCCTGGAGGGAGACGGCCGGCTGGTCACCCTGAGCAGCGGCGAGGACACCCTGGTGGACGAGGACGCCGAGGCCCTGCTCTACCGGCAGATGGGCTGGCGCGTGCCGCTGGCCGCCCTGCGCTATTGGGCCCTGGGGCTGCCCGCGCCGGGCGCCGCCGAACAGGAACTCAATTCCCAGGGGATGCTGGCCCGGCTGCACCAGGCCGGCTGGACCATCGAATTCCGCGACTATGTCCACCGCGGCGAGCTGACCCTGCCGGGACGCCTGTTCATTAGCAACCACCGCGCCCAGGTGCGCCTGGTGGTGGATCGCTGGGAAAAGCTGTAACCAGAGTGGCAGGCCGAAGTGACTGTCCCCTCCGAAACTCGTAACCCGCAACCCGAAACTGGTGTTGACGCGCCCTGGCCGGCCCCGGCCAAGCTCAATCTGTTCCTGCACATCACCGGGCGCCGGGAAGACGGTTTCCACCTGCTGCAAACGGTTTTCCAGTTCCTGGATTACGGTGATGAGTTGTACTTCACCCTGCGCGACGACGGTGTGGTGAGTCGCGTCAGCGACCTGCCCGGGGTGGCGGCGGAGTCCGACCTGGTGGTGCGCGCGGCGCGCCTGTTGCAGGCGGAAACCGGCTGTCCCCGCGGCGTCGACATCCGCGTGGAGAAGCGCCTGCCCATGGGCGGCGGCCTGGGCGGCGGCAGCTCCGACGCCGCCACCACCCTGGTGGCACTCAACGCCCTGTGGCGGCTCGGCCTGCCGGAAGAGCGGCTGGCGGCGCTGGGCCTGGGCCTGGGGGCGGATGTGCCGGTATTCGTGCGCGGCCGCGCCGCTTGGGCGGAGGGGGTGGGGGAACGGCTGGAGCCGGTGGACCTGCCCGAGCCCTGGTACCTGGTCCTGGTGCCCCCGGTCGGCGTGGCCACCGCCGCGGTATTCGGAGCCCCGGAATTGACACGGGATTGCCCGGCCATCACAATACGCGACTTTCTTGCGGGTATGGGTGAAAACGTCTGCGAACCGGTGGTGCGGCGGCGTTTTCCCGCGGTGGCCGAAGCGCTGGACTGGCTGGCCGGGTATGCCCCCTCCCGCATGACCGGCACCGGCTGCTGCGTGTTCGCGGCCTTCGCCGACGAGAGCGAGGCGCGCGGCGTGTTGACGCAACTGCCCGCGGGCTGGAGCGGTTTCGTGGCCCGGGGCCGCAACCGTTCACCGCTGCTGGAGCGTCTGGAACGCGGCTGAAAGGCGGGGCGCATTGGCGTGAGTGAGAATGTTGAATTGTGAATTTCGACGGCGGTTGCCGGCGGAATTCACAATTCAACATTTTTTGTTTTTTGGGGCGTCGCCAAGCGGTAAGGCAACGGGTTTTGATCCCGTCATACCCAGGTTCGAATCCTGGCGCCCCAGCCACCTAACTCGGGCCGCCGCAGGCGGTCTGGAACATGTTGCTGGGGCGCCGGGATTTGAACCGTAAGGTTCGACCGGTTCGCGGCGGCGAACCGGAACAGCGGAGCATAGCGACGCTGGCCCGCAGGGCGAAGGGCGGCAGCCCCGAGTAATCCTGGCGCCCCAGCCATCTGACTTCGCCGCGCATTTGAGAGCAGAGGATCCATGGTCTCCGAAATGATGGTCTTTGCGGGTAACGCCAACCCGCAGCTCGCACAGGACATTGCCGCCTATCTGGGACTGCGGCTGGGCAAGGCCGTGGTTGGCCTGTTCAGCGACGGCGAGATCATGGTGGAGATCCTGGAGAACGTGCGCGGCAAGAACGTGTTTGTGGTCCAGCCCACCTGTGCGCCGACCAACGACAATCTGATGGAACTGATGGTGATGGTGGATGCGCTGCGTCGCGCCTCCGCCGGACGCATCACCGCGGTGATGCCGTATTTCGGTTATGCCCGCCAGGATCGCCGCCCGCGCTCGGCACGCGTGCCCATCACCGCCAAGGTGGTGGCCAACATGCTCACCGGCGTCGGCGTGAACCGCATGCTCACGGTGGACCTGCATGCCGATCAGATCCAGGGATTCTTCGACATCCCGGTGGACAACGTGTACGCCTCGCCGATCCTGTTGGGCGACGTGTGGCGCAGCAAGAACAACCACAAGGAAGACGTCGTGGTAGTGTCGCCGGACGTGGGCGGCGTGGTGCGTGCCCGCGCCCTGGCCAAGCGGCTGGACGACGCGGACCTGGCGATTATCGACAAGCGCCGTCCGCGCGCCAACGAGTCGCAGGTGATGCACATCATCGGCGAGGTGGAAGGGCGCACCTGCATCCTGGTGGACGATCTGGTGGATACCGCCGGCACCCTGTGCAAGGCCGCCAAGGCCCTGAAGGAGCACGGCGCCGCCAAGGTGAAGGCCTATTCGACCCACGCCGTGCTGTCGGGACCGGCGGTGCAGAATCTGGAAAATTCGGAGCTGGACGAACTGGTGGTGACCGACACCATCCCGCTGCGCCCCGAGGCGCGCGCCTGCGGCCGGATCCGCGTGCTGTCCATCGCCGAGATGCTGGCCGAGACCATGCGCCGCATCAACAACGAGGAGTCGGTCAGTTCGCTGTACATGGATTAACGCGCCTGAACGGCGCGAGATGCAAGATACAAGAGGCAAGATACAAGAGTCTTTTCTCTGTAGCCTCCCTTGGTCGCGAGGGAGGAAGTTGGATCCGGCCATACGGTCGGGTCAGTTGTAACACCAACCTGGAGTAACCGTAATGAAGAACGATTTTGTAATGGAAGCCAGCCTGCGCAACGATCTGGGGAAAGGTGCGAGCCGCCGCCTGCGTCGCGAAGGCAAGGTTCCTGCCGTGCTGTATGGTGGCCACAAAGATGCCACTTCCCTGACCATGAGCCACAACGAGCTGTTCCACCACCTGGAAAACGAGGCCTTCTACTCGCACATCCTCACCATCAAGATCGACGGCAAGGATGAGCAGGCCGTGCTGAAGGACCTGCAGCGTCACCCGTACAAGCCGGTGATCACGCACGTCGATTTCCAGCGCGTCAGCGCCAGCGAGAAGATCCGCATGCACGTGCCCCTGCACTTCGTCGGCGGCGATATGGCCCCGGGCGTGAAGGTCGGCGGCGGCATCGTCACCCACAACATGAACGAAGTGGAAGTTAGCTGCCTGCCCAAGGACCTGCCGGAATTCCTCGCGGTGGATCTGTCCAACTGCGAGCTGAACCACTCCATCCACATGTCCGAGCTGAAGCTGGGCGCCGGCGTCGAGCTGGTCGAGCTGGCCCACGGCCACGACCTGCCGGTCGGCGGCGTGCACGCCACCCGTGCCACCGTGTCCGAGGAAGGCGGTGCTGCGGCAGCGGAGGGTGAAGGCGCCTAATCGCCTTCGGTCCGCAGTCAACCACCAAAGCCGGCGTCTGTGTCCGCGCCTGTTCAACTCATCGTTGGTCTCGGCAATCCTGGGGCCGAGTATGAACAGACGCGGCACAACGCCGGCTTCTGGTTTGTGGATGCCGTGGCGCGCAGCGCCGGCGGCAGCCTCAAGAACGAATCGAAATTTCACGGCGAGGCGTGCAAGGTACGCCTCGACGGTCACGAGGTCTGGCTGCTCAAGCCGCTGACCTTCATGAATCGCAGCGGCCAGGCTGTGGCGGCGCTGGCGCGTTTCTACAAGATTCCCCTGGAAAACATACTCGTCGCCCACGATGAGCTGGATGTCCCGCCGGGACAGCTGCGCCTCAAGCAGGGCGGCGGCCACGCCGGACACAACGGTCTGCGCGACATCGGCAGCCTGATGGGCGGCAACAATTTTCTGCGCCTGCGCATCGGCATCGGCCATCCCGGACACGCCAGCCAGGTCACCGGCTTCGTGCTGGGCAAGCCGCCGCAGAGCGAGCGCACGCTGATCGAAGATGCCGTCGCCGAAGCTGTGGCGACCCTGCCGCTGATCATGCAGGGCGAAATGGCGCGGGCGATGAATAGGCTGCATTCAACCAAAGCGGCAAGTGACAAGTGACAAGTGGCAAGACAAGAATGTCCGTGCCTGTAGTTGTTGCTTGCAACTTGTCACTTGCAACTTGGAACTGATTCTATGGGATTCAAATGCGGTATCGTCGGTCTGCCCAACGTCGGCAAGTCCACCCTGTTCAATGCCCTGACCAAGGCGGGCATTGAGGCGGCCAATTATCCGTTCTGCACCATCGAGCCCAACGTGGGCGTGGTGCCGATGCCGGACCCGCGGCTCGATGCGCTGGCGGAGATCGTCAAGCCGCAGCGCGTACTGCCCACCACCATGGAGTTCGTCGACATCGCCGGCCTGGTGGCCGGTGCCTCCAAGGGTGAAGGGCTGGGCAACAAGTTCCTCGCCAACATCCGCGAGACCGATGCCATCGCCCACGTGGTGCGCTGCTTCGAGGATGGCAACGTGGTGCACGTCGCCGGCAAGGTGAGCCCGCTGGACGACATCGAGGTGATCAACACCGAGCTGGCCCTGGCCGACATGGATTCGGTGGACAAGGCCGTGCTGCGCGTGGCCAAGGTGGCCAAGAGCGGCGACAAGGACGCCAAGGCCAAACTGGCGGTGCTGGAGCGCGTGAAGGCGCAGCTCGACGCCGGCAAGCTGGTGCATGCCATGGGCCTGTCGGAAGACGAACAGAAGCTGGTTTACGATCTGCACCTGCTCACCATCAAGCCCACCATGTACATCGCCAACGTGGCCGAGGACGGCTTCGACAACAATCCCTATCTCGACGCCGTGCAAAAGCTGGCGGCGGAAGAGGGGGCGGTGGTGGTGGCGGTGTGCGCCGCCATCGAGTCCGAGTTGGTGGAGCTGGAGGATGAAGAGAAGCAGGTGTTTCTGGACGAGATGGGCCTGGAGGAGCCGGGCCTGAATCGCGTCATCCGCGCCGGTTACTCGCTGCTCGGCCTGCAGACCTATTTCACCGCCGGCGTGAAGGAAGTGCGCGCCTGGACCATTCCCGTCGGCGCCACCGCGCCGCAGGCCGCCGGCGTCATCCACACCGATTTCGAGCGCGGCTTCATCCGCGCCGAGGTGACCGCCTACGATGATTTCATCAAGTACGGCGGCGAGCAGGGTGCCAAGGAGGCGGGCAAGCTGCGCCTGGAAGGCAAGGACTACATCGTGCAGGACGGCGACGTCATGCACTTCCGCTTCAACGTCTAGCCCGCCGCCACCCGCCAGGTATTGCGACCGGCCCGCTTGGCCTCGTACATGGCGGTGTCGGCTGCCTGGATCAGCGTGTCGGCGCTGTCGCCGTGCCGGGGATAGCGGGCGATGCCGATGCTGGCACCCAGCGTGAGGGTGTGGCCTTCCAGTTGCAGCGGGCGGCTCAGCTCATCGATGCAGCGCCGGGCGACCTCTGCGGCGGCGGACTCCCGGTAGGGCTCGTCGAGGATCCAGACGAACTCATCGCCGCCGTGGCGTGCCACGGTGTCGGCCTGGCGCGACAGCCGGCGCAGCCGTTCCGCCACGGCCTGCAATACGGCATCCCCTTCCACATGTCCCAGCTCGTCGTTGATGGCCTTGAAGCCGTCGAGATCGATGAACAGCAGCGCGAAGCTGCGCTGATAGCGTCGCGACTGTTCCACCTCGGTCTTGAGCCGGTCGTAGAGCAGGGTGCGGTTGGGCAGGCCGGTGAGGGGATCGTACATGGCCTGCTGCCGCAGGGTTTCCCGCGACTGGCGCAGCGCCTCGTCGGTAGCGTGGCGGAAATATTCGTACACCGCGCAAAACAGGACGAAGAACACATAGGCCGCAGACAACAGTGAGAGCTGCAAGGTGCTGGGGGTTATGAATGTGGCGCCGTTCGTCCGCAGCAGGGTCATGCCCGCCAGCAGCGCGAGAAAGACCGCGTTCCAGGCCAGCCCGGCGCGCAGCCCGGCGACGAAGAAAGTGACCAGCGGATAGAGGCCCAGCCAATAGGGGCCGCTGCCCTCGATGCCGCCGTCGGCCACCAGGATGACGAACAGCGGCAGCAGGGTTGCCAGGGTGAGGACGTTGGCGCGTTCGATGTGCTCTTGCCGGCGTACGGCATAGAGATTGTGCAGGGATGCGAGGACAACGAGTCCCAATGCGCCGGCGATGGCTTCGTGGCCGAGGAAGAGATTGACCGGCAGCAGCAACAGCGCCGCCGCCAGTCCCACCAGGCTGGTGGCGTTGTGGAAGAAGATCAGGCGATAGGTCCGGGTGGCCCGGTCCTGCTCCCCTCCGCCGGCGAGAAATAGCTGAATTTTCCGTAACATCGCGCTGCCTTCGGGTTTCTTCAGGCCAGTTTATAGGGTTGACAGGAGGGGGGGAAGATTGGAGAATGCCGCCTCTTCGCGCCAAGGCTACGTAGCTCAGCTGGTTAGAGCACAGCACTCATAATGCTGGGGTCCTCAGTTCGATTCTGAGCGTAGCCACCATCTCACCTTCCGCAAGGAACGAAAAGGGCCACAATCGCTTGTGGCCCTTTTTCATTTTGTGCCCACGTCGCTGTCGTGTTGTTTCTGCGCTAGAGAAAATCCCGGATGCGCGCCGCCATGTCCCTGGCCAGGATGCCGTGGGCGAATTTCACCAGCAGGTGGCCGTCGGGAGACATCAGGAACACGCCGGACGAGTGATCCATCTGGTACTGATCGGGCGGCATGCCGGGGATGGCCACCTTTTCGTAGCGGACGCGGAAGTTCGCCGCGGTGCGGGCGATGAGTTCCGGTGTGCCGGTAAGTCCCACCAGGCTGGGATGAAAGTAGGCGACATATTCGCGCAACACCTGCGGCGTGTCGCGCTCCGGGTCCACGGTGATGAACAGCGGCTGGATGCGTGCGGCGTCTTCGCCCAGCAGCTTCAGGGCCTGGGTGAACACCATCAGTGCCGCGGGGCAGACATCGGGGCAGTGGGTGTAGCCGAAATAGATGAGCTGGAAGCGATCGCCGAAGTCGCGGTCGGTGACCATTTCGCCGAGGTGGTTCATCAGCATGAAGCGGCCGTTGATCGGCGGCAGTTCGTCCTGGGCATGCAGCGCCGCCGGCGGCAGCGACAGCAGGGCGAGCAGGCACAACGAGCGGACTAGCGGATGCAGCATGGCGCCGGTTCCTCCTCTGTTACGGTTTGTCCTGCGCGAAGACGCGGTACAGGGTGCTGATGGCGCCGTCGACCTCGGCGGTGTAGGGGGCGCTCTGCGGGCAGGGGAGGTTTTTCTGCACCATCTCCATAAAGGATTTCCGCGTCGCTTCCTCGTACAGCTCACCCAGCTGGCTCACCTTGGGCACCGCCTCCACCAGCGCGTGCTTCAGGCGGCGCATGTCGGCGCTGTAGCCGCATTGCAGGGCGACGCCGTTCAGCTTGCCCAGGCGGATCACCGCTTCATGCTGCGTCGGCGTGAAGGCTTCGGCCGTGGCGGTGAGCAGGGTGCTGCACAGGGCGAGCGCGAGCACGGGCAGATTGCGGCGGCGAATATTCATGGCGTCGGTGTTTTCATGGGCTGGGCGTGTGCTCTGACTTTAGCGTGAATGACAGCGGTGCTGCCACCGCGGGGGCGTCTGCTGCTACGATTAGTGGGGACTATCGTGTCAAACCCCGTGTGGAGCCCGCCATGATCAATGTCAAACGCCTGCTGCTGGACGTGCTCAAGCCGCACAGTCCCAATGCCCTGGAATTTGCCCGGGCCCTTGCCGAAACCGGGCCGGACTACCGCGTGCAGGTGAAGGTGCTGGAGGTGGACGAGAAGACCGAAACCCTGCAGGTGGAGGTCATGGGCGGCGCCATCGATTTCGAGCGCCTGCACGAGGCCATCGGCCAGTGCGGTGGTTCCCTGCACAGTATCGACGAGGTCGAGGTGACCGGCGGCGAGTGAGGAGACGCACGGCATGAACGTCCTGGGGCAGGCGCGCCTGTGGCTCAACCTCACCCGTTCGCACGGCATTGCGCGCCGCTATTTCGTGGTCAACGGCTTCGACGGCGGGCTCACCATGCTCGGCCTGAACATGGGGTTCTGGATCAGCGACGCGAGCGATCTCGAGGTGGTGCTCAACGCCTGCCTGGGCGCGGCCATCGCACTGGCCGTGAGTGGCGTCAGCAGCGCTTACGTGAGCGAAGCGGCGGAGCGGCGCAAGGCCCTGAGCGAACTGGAGGAAGCCATGGGCAAGGACCTCGGTGCCAGTGCCCACGGCCGGGCGGCGCGCTGGGTGCCGCTGCTCATCGCCCTGGTCAATGGCGCCGCCCCCCTGCTTATCTCCCTGTTCATCCTCTCACCGCTGTGGTTGGCCCGGGCCGGCGTCGCGCTGCCGCTGCCGCCGCTGCTCTCGGCGCTCGGCTGCGCCTTCCTGTCCATCTTTCTGCTCGGCGTGTTCCTCGGCAAGGTCTCGGGCCGGCACTGGCTGGGCAGCGGCGTACAGACCCTGCTCATCGCCCTGCTGACCGCCGGACTGGTGCTGCTGCTCGAATGACGGCCCCCCGCGCGCCCGCCCCCGAAACCGCACCCGCCTGGCACACGCTGGCGGTGGCGGAGGTGCTGGCGCAGCTCGGCGTCGATGCGGCGCAGGGCCTGGCCGCGGTCGAGGCGGACACGCGGCGGGCGCAGTACGGTCCCAATGCCCTGGTCGAGGGCCGCCGCCGTTCTCTGGCGGCCATGTTCCTGGGCCAGTTCACCGACTTCATGATCCTGGTCCTCCTTGCCGCCGCGCTGGTTTCCGGCGTGGTGGGCGAGCCGCAGGACACCATCGCCATCCTGGTCATCGTCATGCTCAACGCCGTCATCGGCGCGGTGCAGGAATACCGCGCCGAGCGGGCGGTGGCGGCGCTGCGGGCCATGGCCGCACCCGAGGCGCAGGTGCTGCGCGACGGCGGCATCGGCACCGTGGCGGCGGCGGCCCTGGTGCCGGGCGACGTGGTGCTGCTGGAGGCCGGCAACATCGTGCCGGCGGACCTGCGCCTGCTGGAGGCGGCGGAGTTGCAGGTGGACGAGTCGGCGCTCACCGGCGAATCCCACGGCGTGGAAAAGGACAACGCGGTTCTGGCGGAAACGGAGCTGCCCCTGGGCGACCGGCGCAACCTGGCCTTTCGCGGCAGCACGGTGAGCCGCGGCCGCGGCCGCGGCGTGGTGGTGGCCACCGGCATGAATACGGAGATCGGCCGCATCGCCGAGCTGCTGCACGGGGAGGAGGGCGTGCGCACCCCCTTGCAGCGGCGGCTGAGCCGCTTCGGCCGCTACCTGGCGCTGGCGGTGCTGGCCATCTGCGCGGTGGTCTTCGTCAGCGGTCTGTTGCAGGGCCAGCCGGTGCTGCTGATGTTCCTCACCGCGGTGAGCCTGGCGGTGGCGGCGATCCCCGAGGCGCTGCCGGCGGTGGTCACGGTCTCGCTGGCCTTCGGCGCGCGCACGCTGTCGCGCCACAATGCCCTGGTGCGGCGCCTGCCGGCGGTGGAGACCCTGGGCTCGGTCACCTACATCTGCTCCGACAAGACCGGCACCCTGACCGAAAACCGCATGACTGCGGAGCGCTTCGTGGCCGGTGGCGAGCAGCATGATGCCCTGCCGCAGGCGGCGGCGGGCGTGTGGCAGATGTTGGGACAGGCGCTGGCCCTGAACAACGACGTGACCCTGCAGGACGGCGTGGCGGCGGGCGAGCCCACCGAACTGGCGCTGTACCAGGCGGCGGCCGCGGCCGGCTACGACAAGGCGGCGCTGGAGCAGGCAATGCCGCGCCTCGCCGAACTGCCCTTCGACAGCGAGCGCAAGCTGATGACCACGCTGCACCGCACGGAGAACGGCGTGGTGGCCTGGGTCAAGGGTGCGCCCGAGCGCGTGCTGGAACAATGCACGGCGGCGGTGGATGGCCCCTTCGATCGCGCCGCGCTGCTGGCGGCGGCGGAGGCCCTGGCGGACGAGGGTTACCGCGTGCTGGCCCTGGCCCGGCGCGATTTCGCTGCGCTGCCCGAGCCGGTGACGGTGGAGGGTGTGGAGCGCGGGCTGTCCCTGCTCGGCCTGGTGGCCCTCATCGATCCGCCGCGCGCCGAGGTGCCGCAGGCGGTGGCCGATTGCCTTTCCGCCGGCATCACCCCGGTGATGATCACCGGCGATCACCCGGGCACGGCGCGGGCCATCGCCCACCGCCTGGGCATCATCGACGACGGCGCCCGGGTGCTCACCGGGCAGGAGCTGGCCCGGCTGTCCGACGCCGAATTCGCGCAGTTGGCCGCGTCGATACGGGTCTATGCGCGGGTCAGTCCGGAACAGAAGATCCGCATCGTCAGGGCCTTGCAGGATAGCGGCGAGTTCGTCGCCATGACCGGCGACGGCGTCAACGACGCCCCGGCGCTGAAGCGCGCCGACATCGGCGTGGCCATGGGACAGAAGGGCACCGACGTGGCGCGCGAGGCGGCGGCGATGGTGCTGCTGGACGACAACTTCGCCACCATCGTCAAGGCGGTGCGCGAGGGGCGGCGCATCTTCGACAACATCCGCAAGTTCATCAAGGACACCATGAGCTCCAACTCGGGGGAGATCTGGACCCTGTTCCTGGCCCCCTTCCTCGGCCTGCCGGTGCCCCTGCTGCCGATCCACATCCTGTGGATCAACCTGGTCACCGACGGCCTGCCCGGCCTCGCCTTCACCGCCGAGCCGGCGGAGCGCGGCGTCATGGGCCGGCCGCCGCGCCCGCCGCGGGAGAGCATCTTCGCCCACGGTATGTGGCAGCACATCGTCTGGGTGGGGCTGTTCGTCGGCGGCATCTCCATCGCCTCGCAGGCCTGGGCGCTCGCGCGCGGCGTGGAGTACTGGCAGACCGTGGTGTTTACCGTGCTCACCGTATCGCAGCTGTTCCACTCGCTGGCGGTGCGCAGCGAGCGCGAGTCGCTGTTCGCCATCGGCATCATGAGCAATCGCTACATGCTGGGGGCGGTGCTGCTCACCCTGGTCTTGCAGCTGATGGTGATCTACCTGCCGGCGCTCAATCCCATCTTCCACACCCGGCCGCTGCCGCTGTACGACCTGGGTGTGTGCCTGGCGCTGTCGTCGCTGACCCTGGTGGCGGTGGAGATCGAAAAGTGGCTGGTGCGGCGCGGCCTGATCTATCAGCCCTGACCCATTCAGTTTGAAAATATTACGTTAACGTAATATAAAGATATTGCCGTGTCGGCCGGACAACCCGAGGAGCAATATCATGAACGTCAGCGATATCCTGATTCACATCGACGATTCCCTAGATGAATCGCAACGGGCAGCGGTGGAGGAGGCGGTTCGCCAGGTGGACGGCGTGGTGGCGCCGCGGTTCAATCCCGGCAAGGAGCACCTGTTGCTGGTTGCCTACAATCCCGACGCAACCTCAATGGCCGCGTTGCTGAGCCGGGTGCAGTCATTCGGCTACAGCGCGCAGTTGGTCGGGGCCTGAATGATGGACGACGCCGGCCTCAAGAAGATTGGTGAGGTGGCCGACCTGTTGGGAACCACGCCGCGTGCCTTGCGTTTTTATGAGGAGGAGGGGCTGGTTGCCGCGCGCCGCACCTCCGGGGGAACCCGCCTCTATTCCTCTGAAGACATCGCCCGATTCCGGGCGATCCTGCGTCTGGCCCACTCCGGCATGGCGCTCAGCGTCATCAAGGAATTGGCCACGGCGCGGGCAAGGCATGCCACCGGGGCCGAGGCCAGTCACGACGTGCACGCGGTGCTGGATCTGCTTATCTCCAAGGTCCAGGAGCAGAAGGCGATGCTGGCGCAACTGGAGCAGGAGCTGACCATGGCCGCAGGGACGGTGGAAAGCTGTTTCCATTGTCCCAATCCCCCAACGCGCGCGGGGTGTCCCCGCTGCCTGGTCAATCGGCGTCTGGCAACTTCCGAAATCCTGAACCTGATTTGGGAGCAAGGCTTCGAGTAATCGAGGTGGCAGCGGCCGGGCTGCCGCTAAGGTTACAAATGCTGGTCCAGCCCGCGCGCCTTCAGGCCCCAGGCGAGGATGGAGAACAGCTTGCGGTTGGTGTTGCGCAGGCGGCCGACCAGGGCGGTGATCAGATCGCGCAATACGGCGTAGCCCTGTTCGGGGTGGCGGTCGAGAAAGGCCAGCAGGCGTTCGCCGTTGAAGGCGACGAGGGCGCAGTCGCTTACCGCCATTACCGAGGCCGAGCGTTCCTGGCGATCGAACAGCGCCAGTTCGCCGAATACCTCGCCGGCCTCCAGGTCGCACACGCCGGGATGGATGTGGCGGCCTTCCTCCAGTTCCAGATCGGCAATGATGCGCACCGAACCGTTCTCGATGAGAAACAGGGTGTCGGCCGGATCGCCCTCGCGGAACACGAACTCGTTGGCGCAGAACTCCACGCGGCGCCAGTTCGCTCCTTCACGAAACTCCGGATGTTGCAGCAGGCTGTGCAGGGGATGTTGCATCGGAGGCCGTCCACGGTAGTGGTGGGGATCCGATTATTAGCCCAATGGGCTGGGGTTTTCCAGCCTCAGGACGAGCAGCTGATGGCCAGGCGGCGGCCCCACTCCGGCGGCGGCGCAGCATAGGCCGCCAGGTCCGGGTGTTCGTCAAAGGGCGCCTGCAACAGGCGCAGCAGGCGGCCGATTTCGTCGTAGTCGCCCTGTTCCGCCCGGCTGATGGCCTGCTGCGCCAGGTAGTTGCGCAGGATGTAGCGGGGATTGACCCGGTCCATGGCCTGCCGCCGCGCCGCATCGTCGCTCTGTTCCGCGCGCAGGCGGGCGGTGTAGGCAGCGGCCCAGCGGTCGTAGGCGTCCCGTTGCAGGAACAGGTCGCGCAGCGCCGTGTCGGCCGCCCCCGCGGCGCTGTCGTAGCGGCCCAGGGCGCGGAAGAATCCGGTGTAGTCGACGCGGTCGGCGGCCAGCAGCCCCAGCAGTTCCCCCATCAGCGCCGCGTCGCCGGGCCGCGTCTCGCGCAGGCCGAGCTTGTCCGCCATGGCGGCGTGGTAGTGGCGCGCGTAGATATCCTGGTATTCCTCCAGCACCGCATTGGCCCGTTCCGCCGCCGCCTGCGGTGTGCCGTCCAGCAGCGGCAGCAGGGCCTGGCCCAGGCGGCTCAGGTTCCAGTGCGCGATGGCGGGCTGGCGATCGAAGGCGTAGCGCCCCTGGTAGTCGGAATGATTGCAGATGAGGCCCGGATCGTAGTCGTCGAGAAAGGCGTAGGGGCCGTAGTCCAGGGTGAGGCCGAGGATCGACATGTTGTCGGTGTTCATCACGCCGTGGGCGAAGCCCACCGCCTGCCATAGTGCGATGAGGCGGGCGGTGCGAGCGGTCACTTCGCGGAACAGGGCGAGGTAGCGGTCCTTCTCTTCGCCCAGCTGCGGGTAGTGGTGCTCGATGACGTAGTCGGCCAGGCGGCGCAGGGGCTCGAACTGGCGGCGGTAGTAGAACACCTCGAAGGAGCCGAAGCGCACGTGGCTCGGGGCCAGGCGCACCAGCAGTGCACCCTTTTCCAGGGTTTCGCGCCACACCTCCTCGTCGCTGCCGAACAGGCACAGGGCGCGGGTGGTGGGGATGCCGAGGCCGTGCATGGCCTCCCCGGCCAGGTATTCGCGGATGCTGGAACGCAGCACGGCACGGCCGTCGCCCTGGCGTGAATAGGGGGTGAGGCCGGCGCCCTTGAGCTGCATCTCCCAGCGTTCGCCGCGGCTGTTCTGCACCTCGCCGAGCAGGATGGCGCGGCCGTCGCCCAGCTGTGGCACGTAGTGGCCGAACTGGTGCCCGGCATAGAGGGCGGCCAGGGGTTCGCTGCCGGGCAGCGGCGCGGCACCGGAAAGATAGCGGGTGAATTCGGGCCGCAGCGCCTCGGCCGGGTCGAGATCGAGCAGCGCCGCCGCCGCCGGGTTGAAGCTGAGCAGGCGGGAACCTGCCAGCGGCGTCGGCCGCAGGCGGGTGTGGAAGGTGTCCGGCAGGCGGGCATAGCTGTTGCTGAAATGGAGCTGTTCGAGGACGCGCATGGCCTCGACATGGCGGCGCCGTCCAGGGCATTCAACCATGGTGCCGGTGCGGCTATGCGCGCTCTCCGGTATTTCCTTAGCTTTGTGGTCTAGTATTTTTTTACTGACCTTCCTGTTCTTGCCGGGGTAAGGACACCCGATCACAGAAGGGGATCGCCATGACGGCGCAATCCTTTTTGCAAGGAAAGGGCGCCTGGCTTGCGGTGTGGTGGCTGGGCCTGGCAGTCGCACAGGGCCTGCTGGTCGCCGGGAGTTTCCTGCTGGTGTCGGCGGCGAGCGGTACCGTGGCCCTGTGGCTGCCGGCCGGCTTCGCCCTGGCCGCGCTGTTGCAACTCGGCTACCGGGTGTGGCCCGGCATCGCACTGGGTATGGCAGTGACGCCCCTGTTGTTGGACGCGGTCCCCGCGGTCATGGCCTGGCGCGCGCCCGTCGCCGTTGCCGAGGCCCTGGTGGCCGCCTGGCTGATCCGGCGCTGGGTGGCGGGCGGGGAACCCCTGTCCCACGTGACGGACATCATCCGCTTCATCGCGCTGGTGGCCCTGGCAACCCTGCCGTTTGCCATGACCGAGGGCCTGGTGTGGGGGGGGCCCGGCGGCGAGGCGGGGCCGCGGGCGGTGCTGGAATGGTGGCTGGGCAACATGGCCGGCATGCTGATCTTCGCCCCCTTCGCCCTGGCCTGGTTCCTGCCGGCCTATGCGCCGGCACCGGGCAGGCATGCGGAGCTGGCCTTGCTGGTGGTGCTGTCGCTGCTGGCGGCGGACCTGGTGTTCGGCGGCATGCCGCAGGCGGGGTCACTGGAGTTTCTCCTGTTGGGGTTCTTCATCTGGGCCGCGCTGCGCCTCGAGGTACGCGGCATGACCACCCTCACCCTGGTGACCGCGCTGGCGGCCGCCTACCATACCGGCCGCGGCCGCGGCCCGTTCATCGCCCCGTCCGAGCTGGTGACGCTGCTGACCCTGCAGGGCTTTGCGGTGATCAGCACGGTGACCGGCCTGATCCTCATCGCCGCCACCCACGAGCGACGCGAGGCGCTGGAGGAATTGCAGCTGGCGGGCAAGGTGATCGAAAACACGCCCGACGGCGTGATGATTACCGATTCTGCAATGCGCATCCGCTCCGTCAACCCGGCCTTTACCGCCACCACCGGTTACCGCGAGGACGAGGTGGTGGGCAAGACGCCGCGCCTGCTTTCCTCCGGCCGGCACGATGCGGCCTTCTATCGCGAGATGTGGACTGCGCTCGGCCACGGCGGACGCTGGCAGGGGGAGATATGGAACCGGCGCAAGAACGGTGAAATCTACCTGGAGTGGCTCAACGTGATCGCCATCCGCGATGAGCAGGGGCAGGTGCTGTACTACGCCGGCATCTTTTCCGACATCGTCACCCAGGAGCACGTGCGCAAGCGCCTGCACAGCCTGGCCTATTACGATGCGCTGACCGACCTGCCCAACCGCGAACTGTTCCACGACCGCCTGTACAACGCGGTGGTGCAGGCGCGGCGCGAAGGGCGGCAGATGGCGCTGATGTTCCTCGACGTGGATCGCTTCAAGCCGATCAACGACACCCACGGCCATTCGGTGGGCGACAGCCTGCTCAAGGTGATCGCCAACGTGCTGCGCCTGTGTGTGCGCGAAAGCGACACCGTGGCGCGCCTCGGCGGCGACGAATTTACCATCGTCCTCACCAGTCTGGCCGGGCCGGAGGATGCGGTGCAGGTGGCGGGCAAGATCCTCGCCGCCTTTGCGCGGCCGTTCCAGGTGGAAGGGCATGCGCTGTCGGTGGGTATCAGCATCGGCGTGGCCCTGTATCCGGACGACGCCCATGACGAGGCCATGCTGCTGCGCAACGCCGACGCTGCCATGTACGCCGCCAAGCAGGCGGGGCGCAACAATTTTCAGCGCTTCAAGCCGTATATGGCGGCGTCGTTCAACAGCGGGCGGCGCGGCGCCTGAGGCATGGCGGTTGACAGGGCGCGCGCTGCGGTTGAGACTTGGCCTCCGTTTTTTCCACAGTACCGTCCATGAGCGCGCTGATCGAAGTCGACAATCTGGTGAAGCACTATCAGGGCGTCCGCGCGGTGGACGGCATCAGCTTCACCATCGCCCGCGGCACCTGCTTCGGCCTGCTCGGCCCCAACGGCGCCGGCAAGACCACCACGGTGGAAATGCTCGAAGGCATCAAGGAGCCCACCGCGGGCAGCATCCGCTACAAGGGTGAGCCGCTCGGTGCACAGTTCCGGCGCGAGGCGGGCATCATGTTCCAGTCCACTGCGCTGCAGGAATTCATCACCGTGCGCGAGACCCTGCGCATGTTCAGCCGCCTGTACGATCGCAGCGTGCCCTTGCAGACCCTGATCGATTCCTGCGCATTGCATTCCTTTCTCGATCGCGACACCCGCAAACTGTCCGGCGGGCAGCGCCAGCGTCTGCTGCTGGCCATCGCCCTGGTCAACGACCCGGACGTGGTGTTTCTCGACGAGCCCACCACCGGCCTCGATCCGCAGGCGCGGCGCATGCTGTGGGAGCTGGTGCGCAGCATCAAGGCGCGCGGCAAGACCGTGCTGCTCACCACCCATTACATGGAAGAGGCCTACGAGCTGTGCGACGAGATCATCATCATGGATCAGGGCCGCATCATCGCCCAGGGTTCGCCCGATGATCTGCTGGCGCGACACTTTCACGATGTGGTGCTGCAACTGCCGCGAGACGACTACGCTGCCGCCGCCGTGGCGCTGGAACTGAAGGCGCTGGACTGCGGCGACAGCGTGGAGATACTCACCAGCGAGGTGAGCGCGACGGTGCAGCAGTTGCTGGCCGCCGGCGTGTCGCTGGATCGGCTGCGCATCCGCGCCCGTACCCTGGATGATCTGTTTCTGGAACTCACCGGCAAGGAGCTGCGCCCATGAAGCGTCTGCTGGCGGTATTCATCGCGCGCAACAAGGAGTTTCTGCGCGACCGTGCGGCACTGGGCTGGAACCTGCTGTTCCCGGTATTCATCGTCGCCGGTTTCGCCTTCGCCTTTTCCGGCGAACCGGCGCCGCTGTACAAGGTCGGCGTGACCGCCGAGGCACCGCACGACGGTTTCTACACCACGCCCCACGTGCAGTTCATCGTGGTGGATGATGTGGCCGCGGCGATCACCAAGGTGGAACGGCACCGCCTCGACTTGCTGGTCGACCCGGCCGGCGGACGCTACTGGGTCAACGACGAATCGCCCCGCGGCCAGCTGCTGGAGCGGCTGCTGCTGGCCGGCGACGGCGCCGCGCTGCACAAGGAGAGCGTGAGCGGGCGCATCATCCGCTACGTCGACTGGCTGATCCCCGGCGTGCTCGGCATGAACATCATGTTCAGCGCGCTGTACGGCGTCGGCTTCGTCATCGTGCGCTATCGCAAGAACGGCGTGCTGAAGCGGCTCAAGGCCACGCCCCTGTCCGCCATCGAGTTTCTCGCCGCCCAGGTGGCCTCGCGTCTGTGGCTGATCCTGGCGGTGACCTCCGTGGTGTTCTTCGGCACCCACCTGTTCGTCGGCTTCGCCATGTACGGCACCTACCTGGCCCTGTTCGCCGCCTTTGCCATGGGCACCGTGTGCATGATCAGCATGGGCCTGGTCATCGCTGCGCGCATCGCCAGCGAGGAACTGGCCGAAGGGCTGCTCAACCTGATCAGCTGGCCGATGATGTTTCTCTCCGGCGTCTGGTTCTCCCTGGAGGGCACCCATCCTGCGGTGCAGCAGCTGGCCAAGATTTTTCCCCTCACCCACATGATCGAGGCCGCACGCGCGGTGATGATCGACGGCGCCAGCCTGGCAGCGATCGCACCGCAGCTGGGCGTGCTGCTGGCGATGACCGCCGTGTTCCTGGCCATCGGCGCCCGGCTGTTCCGCTGGGAGTGAACATGGCCCATGCAGTGGACTGCCCCTGCGGCAGCGGCCAGCCCTATGAACAATGCTGCGGTCTCTATCACCACGGTGCGGCGGCACCTACGGCGGCGGCCCTGATGCGCTCGCGTTATGCGGCCTTCGTGCTGGGCAAGGCAGATTACCTGCGCGCCAGCTGGCACCCGTCGACGCGGCCGGAAGAGCTGACGCTGGAGCCGGAGGTGCGCTGGCTGGGGCTGGAGGTGCGCCGCTGCGAACGGGGCGGCGCGGGTGACGGCGAGGGTAGGGTGGAGTTTGTCGCGCGCTACAAGGTCAACGGCAGGGCGGGGCGGCTGCACGAGGTGAGCCGCTTCCTGCGCGAGGACGGCCGCTGGTATTACGTCGACGGCGTGTTGCAGGAGGGCAGGGCGCGGAGATGAGTGGCGGGGCGACTTCAGCAAGAGTGGTGCGCGGTGCGCACCCTACAGCGGCGGAGTGTCAGCCGGTGGAGTCCGGCTTGTCGCCGGTCGGTGCGCTGGAGAGGATGCCCTTGAGGCGTGCCGTGCCGATGACGTGCAGCACGATGCCGCTGCCGACGAAGAACACCACCGAGGCCATCAGCGCCGCGCGTATCGGTTCATATCCGGTGCCGGGCTGCATGTAGGCACCGACGGCGCAGCCCACCGCCGCCAGGTAGGACAGGGCGGCGAAGACGATGGCGATTTTCTGGCCCAGATTTTTTTCCATGGTGGTTTCCCCTGGCGCGGCCGAAGACGCTTTATTTGTATGGTTAATGAGGATGTGCAGTCGAAGGGTAGGATGCCACGACGGGCGGATAGTTCAGTTCCCGGTGACTGTCATGGATGTAAGCCGTTGGAGATGTCCGGAACAAACTTCCCCGACGCAGAGAAAACGCAGAATTTGTACATGCATTGCTTCTGCGGCCTCTGCGTCTCTGCGCCTCCGCGACAGTTTTTTACCCGTTTCGGATGCGCCAGCACTGATGAATCCTGCTGTTGCGCTTGAAGTCTTCCGGAATGGTCCGGGCGCTGATGTCCTCGACGGCGAGGCCGGCCAGGGCCGCCTCGTCCAGCTTGAACTTGCGGTAGTTGTTGGAGAAGTAGAGCACGCCGCCGGGCGCCAGCAGCTGCATGGCCTGGCGCAGCATCCAGACGTGATCGCGCTGCACGTCGAATACGTCTTCCATGCGTTTTGAATTGGAGAAGGTGGGCGGGTCGATGAAGATCAGATCGTACTGGCGCCTGCCCAGCGCCGCCTCGTCCTGCAGCCAGGCGGTGCAGTCGGCCTGGATGAATTCGTGTGTCTTGCCGCTGTAGCCGTTGAGCTGCATGTTGCGCTCGGCCCAGCCGAGGTAGGTTTTCGACATGTCCACCGTGGTGGTGCTTCTGGCGCCGCCGGCTGCGGCGTGCACGGTTGCGCTGCCGGTGTAGGCGAACAGGTTGAGGAAGCGCTTGCCGCTGGCCTCGTCCTCGAGCATCTGGCGCGTGATGCGGTGATCCAGGAACAGGCCGGTATCGAGATAGTCGGTGAAGTTCACCAGCAGGCGGCAGCTGCCTTCGCGCACCTCATGGAAGTTGCCGCGTTCGGCCAGCTTTTCGTACTGGGCGCGGCCCTTCTGCTGCTGGCGTACCTTGAAGTGCATCTGTGTCGGCGCGACGCCGAGCGTTTGCGGGATCAGGGCCAGGGCCTCGCGCAGGCGCTGCTGCGCCCGCGCCGGATCGATGGATTTCGGCGCCTGGTATTCCTGCACATGCACCCACAGCTTTTCGCTGTGATAGAGATCGATGGCGATGGCGTATTCGGGCAGGTCGGCGTCATACAGGCGATAGCAGTCGACGCCGCTGCGCTGCGCCCAGCGGCCGAGATGTTTCAGGTTTTTTTGCAGACGGTTGGCGAAGGACTCGGCACCGGCGGAAAGGGCGGGCGCCGCGCCCGGGCCGCTGGCCGGGGCGTAGTTGAACAGCTGGCATTCGATGGGGCCGTTGTTCAGGGCAATGCTGAGCTGCTGCGGCAGCGGCAGGTAACCGGCCAGTTCCGGGTTGCCGGTGAACAGGGTGAGCTGGAATTCGGGCAGCTCGTCGCGCACGATTTCACCCAGGCGGGCGTAGTCGGCGCGCAAGGCGTTGATCTCGCCGATGCGCTCGCCGTAGGGCGGATTGATCGCCACCAGGCCGGAGGTGCACTCCTCGGGCAGCAGCGGGGCCATGCCGGGGGCGAGGGCGCGGCGTTCGACGGTGATGTAGTCGGACAGGCCGGCCTGATCGATGTTGGCGCGGGCCGCGTCCACGGCGGCGTCGTCCTGGTCCCAGCCCAGGATGGGTGGCAGGTTTTTGAGGCCCTCGGCGCGGCGCTGCTTTGCCTCCTCCAGCAGTTTCTCCCACACCTCGCGCTCGTGGCGGCGCCAGTAGAGAAAGCCGAAGTGGTCACGTTGCAGACCCGGGGCGATGTCCGCCGCCATCATGGCGCCTTCGATGAGCAGGGTGCCTGAGCCGCACATGGGGTCGAGCAGGGCGCCGCCGCGGGCGGCGATGGTGGGCCAGCCTGCCAGTTGCAGGATGCCGGCGGCGAGGTTTTCCTTCAGCGGCGCGGCCACGCTCTTGGCGCGGTAGCCGCGCTTGTGCAGGCTGCCGCCGGACAGGTCGATGGAGATGCGCGCCTGGTCGCCGCGCAGGTGCAGGTGCAGGCGCAGGTCGGGGATCTCGGTGTCGACGGAGGGACGCTCGCCGAACAGATCGCGGAAGCGATCGCAAATGGCGTCCTTGGTCTTGAGCACGGCGTACTGGCTGTGGCTGATGGCGGCGTCGCTGCTGGTGATGTCGATGGCCAGGCTGCCGCTGGAACGCATGTGTTTTTCCCAGCGGATTTCCTTCACCGCGTCGTACAGCCACTCCGGCGTCGGCGCGCGCACCGTGGTGACGGGCATCAGCACGCGGTTGGCCAGGCGCGACCAGAGGCAGACGCGGTAGGCGGTTTCCAGGCTGCCCTCGAAGGTGACGCCGGCGCCGCCCGGCGAAACCTTTTCCGCACCGAGGCGGCGCAGCTCATCGGCGAGGGCGGCGGTCAGGCCGCGCGGAGTGGTGGCGTAGAATTTCATGGAAAAACCAGTTTCAAGTTACAAGTGACAAGTCGCAAGTGAAAGGCCTTTTCTTGCCACTTGTCACTTGCGACTTGTCACTGGGGTTAATAATGCGGTGGCGGCGTTTCTTCCGACAGCGGACGTACTGCGGCCGGGCTCAGGTCGCCGAGCAGGGACTTGATGAATTCCAGCTGTTCGCCGGTAGCGGCCAGCGCCTGCTGCTGGCGCAGCACGGTCTGCGTCAGTTCGTCGATGGCGGCCTCGAGGTGGGCGAGGCGGATTTCGAGATCGGTCATGCGTTCGTCCATGCCGCATAGGATACCGCACGGCATGGACCGTTGCCCGGGTTTCGTTTGCAGGGAGTAGGGTGCGCATCGCGCACCAATTGCCGCCGGCGCGACCGTAACCGGTGCGCAGTGCGCACCCTATGGCAGTTGCGGGTCAGTGGTGGTCGATGACGAGGCGGTTGCGGCCCTGCTGCTTGGCCTTGTACAGGGCCCGATCGGCACCTTCCAGCAGCGTGGTGTAGTCGTCGGGATTGACCGGGACGTGGGTGGCCAGTCCGACGCTGACGGTGACCCAGGGGCTGACGGCGGAATTGGCGTGGGGAAGTTCCAGGTCTTCCACCCGGGCGCGGATCTGTTCGGCGAGTTTTTCCGCGCCGAGCAGGGAGGTGTTGGGCAGGATGGCGGCGAACTCCTCGCCGCCGTAGCGGGCGGCGATGTCGCCGGGACGGGCGATGGTTTCACTGAGGACGTGGGCGATCTTCTTCAGGCACTCGTCGCCGGCGGGATGGCCGTAGAGGTCGTTGTAGTTCTTGAAGAAGTCGATGTCGATCATGATCAGGGTGATGGGCTGGTTTTCGCGCGCGGCGCGGCGCCATTCCAGTTCCAGTTTTTCGTCGAAGCGGCGCCGGTTGGCGATGCCGGTGAGGCCGTCCTGGTAGGACAGGTTGCGCAGGGTTTCCTCCAGCAGCTTGCGATCGGTGGCGTCGTGGGCCACCAGCAGGAAGCCGGCCAGCTGGCCGCGGTGCAGGATTTCGGTGAGGGTGGCCTCGAAGTAGTGGGTGGCCTCGTCGAAGTCGTAGCTGAACTGGAAGCTGTGACCGCGTCCCGGCTTGACTGCGCGCATGGCCTGCTCGAAGTGCTCGCGCCGCACGCCGTCGACCAGTTCGCTGATGCGGCGCCCCTGCGCCTTGTGCACGCTGATGTCCAGCACCTGCTCCGCCATGGTGTTGAGGTATTTGACGCGGAAGGCGGTGTCCAGCGCGATGATCAGGGTGTCGCCGGTGGATTGCAGGATGCTGTCCAGGTACAGCGTCCGTTCCAGCAGCTGTTCGTCGGCGCGCTGCAGGGCGCGCACGATGGACTGGATGATCATCACGATGATGAAGGAGACGATGGTGGCGGTGACGAAACCGGTGGCCATGTATTCGCCGCGGATTTCATCGTGCAGCCACAGGCTCAGGGTGATGATGATGATTTCCGCCAGCACCACCGACAGGACCACGGTGGCGACGATGAGGCGGCCGGCCCGCAGCTGGATGAGCCAGTTTTTCATCGGTATGAGGCGTCGGTGCGGGGCATGTGTTCAAGCTACTGAAAATGGCTGGCCGCCACAAGCGCCGGTGTGGCGGAAGGGGCGCATTGACTTCGCCCCGGGGCTGGACAATAACTTAACGAAACCCTCCATCTCGCCTGGCGGACGACAGCATGAACCGCATGATTTCCATGGTTATCCGTCGCATGGATCGCCGGCTGGAGCGGGTCGGCGCGCGCATCGTGTCCCGCGTGGCGGCGCTGGAGGGGTTTGGGCTGATCCTGTTTTTCTGGACCCTGCTGTTGCTGCTGTTGGCCGGGTTGGTGCTGATCTTCCAGGGCCTGGCGCTGTGGAACCACTGGCTGGTGCTGACCGGTCTGATGAGCTTCTATCTGCTGGGGCGCCTGCTGGTGCTGGGCGCGCGCCACCTGCGCTGGCTAGATCTCTGACGCAGGTTTACTGCGCCGCTTCCAGCTCCTCGCTGAGCGTGAGCCAGCGTTCCTCGGTTTCTCCCAATGCCTGATCGAGCCGGGCCTGTTCCAGCAGCAGGGCCTTGAGTTGCTCCTTGCTGCCGGCCTCGTACAGCAAGGGCTCGGCCAGCTGCTGTTGCAGCGCGGTCTTCTGCTGGTTGAGTTTGTCCAGCTGCCCTTCCAGTTTTTGCAGTTCCTTGCGCAGCGGCTGTAATTTTTGCCGCTGCTCGGCGTCCTGGCGGCGCTTTTCCTTGCGCGCGGCGGCGCTGTGTTCGGCGCCTGCCGCGCCGCCGTTGTCGGCGCGCTCGGTGCGCCGCTCCGCCAGCCATTGGCGGTAGTCGTCCAGATCGCCCTCGTAGTTTTCCACCCGGCCGTCGGCCACCAGCAGCAGGCGATCGGTGACGCTGCGCAGCAGGTGGCGGTCGTGGGACACCACCACCATGGCGCCGTTGTAATCCTGTAGCGCCAGGGTGAGGGCGTGGCGCATCTCCAGGTCGAGGTGGTTGGTGGGTTCGTCCAGCAGCAGCAGGTTGGGACGCTGGTACACCAGCAGGGCCAGCACCAGGCGCGCCTTTTCGCCGCCGGAGAAGGGCGCGACCAGGGCATCGGCCTGCTCGCCGCCGAAGCCGAAGCCGCCGAGGAAGTCGCGCAGTTCCTGTTCGCGCGCCTTGGGGTCGAGGCGTTGCAGGTGCCGGAGCGGGGTGTCGTCGCCGTGCAGCTGCTCCAGCTGGTGCTGGGCGAAGTAGCCGATGCGCAGATCCTGCGCCTCCAGCCGTTCGCCGCCGCGCGGGGCGAGATCGCCGGCCAGCATCTTGATCAGTGTGGATTTGCCGGCGCCGTTGGGGCCGAGCAGGCCGATGCGGTCGCCCGGCGCCAGCGTCAGGTCGGTGGCGCCGAGGATGGTGCGCTCGCCGTAGCCGGCGCCGGCGCGGTCCAGGCGCAGCAGCAGGGCCGGCACCTTGTGCGGTTCGCGGAAGCTGAAGTGGAACGGCGAGTCGACGTGGGCCGGGGCGATGAGTTCCATGCGCGCCAGAGCCTTGAGGCGGCTCTGCGCCTGGCGCGCCTTGGTGGCCTGGGCGCGGAAGCGATCGACATAACTCTTGATGTGGGCCACTTCGCGCTGTTGCTTTTCGTAGGCGGACTGTTGCAGCGCCAGCTTTTCCGCGCGCAGCAGTTCGAAGTCGGAATAGTTGCCGGCGTAGAGGGTGGCGCGCTGCCGTTCGATGTGGACGATGTGGTGCACCACGGCGTCGAGGAAGTCACGGTCGTGGGAGATCAGGATCAGGGTGCCGGGATAGGCGCGCAGCCATTCCTCCAGCCACAGCACGGCGTCGAGGTCGAGGTGGTTGGTGGGTTCGTCCAGCAGCAGCAGGTCGGAACGGCACATCAGCGCCTGGGCCAGGTTGAGGCGCATGCGCCAGCCGCCGGAGAAACTGGTGACCGGCTGGTCCTCCTGGGGTGCGGTGAAGCCCAGGCCGTGCAGCAGGCGCCCGGCGCGGGCGCGGGCGGTGTAGCCGTCGATGTTTTCCAGCCGCGCCAGCAGCTCCGCCTGCCGCGTGCCGTCGCCGGCCTGCTCGGCGGCGGCCAGATCATGCTGGATGGCGCGCAGCTCGCTGTCGCCGTCCATGACGTAGTCCACCGCGCTCGCTTCCACCGCCGGGGTTTCCTGGGCGACGTGGGCGATGACGGTGCGCGGCGACAGCGCCAGGTCGCCGGCGTCCGGCGTCAACAGGCCGCGCAGCAGGGCGAACAGGCTGGACTTGCCGCAGCCGTTGGCGCCCACCAGCCCCACCTTCTGCCCGGCGTGCAGGGTGAGATCGACGTGTTCCAGCAGCAGGCGCGCGCCGCGGCGCAGGGAGAGATCTGTGAGCTTGACCGACATAGGGGGCGCAGTTTACCAGCCCGCCCCCGCGCTGTGTGATCCGGCGCATGGCGGAGGGCGGCGGCGTGAGCCATGCTCTAGCGACCATCGGTTCACGGAGGAGATGACTATGAACATGCGGCGAGTGATATGCGGCGTCCTGGCGCTGTCCCTGGCGGGCGGCACGATACATGTCCCCCTGGCCCAGGCGGCCCTGGTCGGCACCGGTGAGGTGGTGGCGGCTGCGACGCTGGGGCAGGCGGCGGACGAGGCACGGCAGCGCCTGGCTGCACTGCTCGCCCGCGACGACGTGGTCGCGGCCTTGCAGGGCCACGGCGTTGACGCGGCCCAGGCCCGCGCCCGGGTCGACAGCCTGAGCGATGAGGAGGTGCAGCAGCTGGCCGGGCAGATCGATCAACTGCCGGCCGGCGGCGACGTGCTGGGCATCGCGGTGTTCGTATTCCTGGTCCTGCTGTTCACCGACATCATGGGCTATACCGATATCTTCCCCTTTGTGAAAAAGACCGCCAGGTAGCTGTTTCGGGTGTCACTTTTGCGTGGTGGAACCTGCCGCTGGATAGCCGCGCTGGCGTTGACGCTGCTGCTGTCCGGATGCGGCACGCTGTCCCCCGCTCTGCGCCCCGGTGACGGCCTGCCGCAGCAGGCCTATGCCGGGGCGCCGTTCTTCGCGCAGGAAATTCACCATTGCGGCCCCGCCGCCCTGGCCGGGGCGCTGGGCGCATCCGGCGTCACCACGACGCCGGATGCGCTGGCACCGCAGGTCTACCTGCCCGGAAGGGAGGGCAGCCTGCAACTGGAACTGGTGGCGGCGGCACGCGGCGCGGGCCGCATCGCCTACGTGCTGCAACCGGAGCTGGAGGCCGCCCTGCGCGAGGTGGCGGCGGGCCGTCCGGTGCTGGTGCTGCAGAACCTGGGCCTGTCCTGGTATCCGCGCTGGCACTACGCGCTGCTCATCGGCTATGACCTGGCGGCGGGCAGCATCACCCTGCACAGCGGCACCGAACGTGACTACGTCACCGCCCTGGCCACCTTCGATCGCACCTGGGCACGGGCTGGCCGCTGGGCCTTGGTGATACCCGCCCCGGGCACCCTGCCGGCCACGGCGCGGGAGTTGCCCTATATCGCGGCAGCGGCCGCCCTGGAGCGCAGCGACCCTGTCGCGGCGGAAGCCGCCTATGACACCGCGCTGGTCCGCTGGCCCGCCAGCCTGCCGGCCCGGCTGGGACTGGGGAACGCCCGTTACGCCCGGGGTGACCTGGCGGGGGCCGAGGCGGCCTTCTCCGCCGCCGCCCGTGCCCACCCGGACGCCGCCGTGGCCTACAACAACCACGCCCACGTGCTGGCCCGCCTGGGGCGCCGGGCCGAGGCCCTGGCCGCCGCCCGCCGTGCCGTGGAACTGGCCGGCGATAGCCTGCCGGAGGCGCGGCGCACGCTGGAGGAGATTCAGGGGCCAGGGGCTGGGAACTAGGGACTAGGGATGGAGTTGCGCTGCGCGCACGGTTATTTGCGTTCAAGAACAGCACGAGCGCAGCGAGTTCGGTCCCTTGTATCTTGTCACTTGTAACTTGTATCTCCGTTCTGCCCCCTTCCTTGCCTTTGGAGCGATCGTGGATTAGGTTTTTTGGACGTGCCCGGCGCGGTCCGCACGTGTGCCTTACCGCCAACAAGGAGATGTATTCCACGGAAGTGATGGAGGTTGCAGCGCGATGAAGCAGGAAAAAGCCGAAAACCTGGGTATCCCTTCTTTCTCCTCCCCGGCCCTGAAACGCCACAGCCAGGTGGCGACGCCGGAACGCTGGCTGATGCGGCAGCTGCTGCGCAGCCTGGGTGACCCGCCCATCCGGGTGCGCTTCTGGGACGGCGCCGAAATGGAACCCTGTCCCGGCGAGGCGCGCACCGCCGTGGTGATCCATGACCGCCTGGCCCTGTGGCGCCTGATCAGCCACCCCATGCTGCACTTCGGCGACGACTACAGCCTGGGCCGGCTCGATGTGGAGGGCGACCTGGTGGAGTTTCTCGACACCGTGTTCCGCCACCGCCCGCGCCTGCGCAGCAGCAGCCCGACGCGGCGCCAGCTGATGGAGCGCCTGCAGCGGGTGCGCCGCAACACCCTGCGCGGTTCGCGCGAGAACATCCACCACCATTACGACATTGGCAACAGCTTCTACCGTCTCTGGCTCGACCACGAGATGCAGTACACCTGCGCCTATTTCCCCGACCCGGACATGACCCTGGAGGCGGCGCAGCGGGCCAAGCTGGACCACGTCTGCCGCAAGCTGCAACTGAAGCCGGGCGAGACCGTGGTGGAGGCCGGCTGCGGCTGGGGCGGGCTGGCGCGGCATATGGCGCGCTATTACGGCGTGCGCGTGAAGGCCTACAACATTTCCACCGAACAGGTGGCCTACGCCCGTGAGCGCGCGGCGCAGGAGGGGCTGGCCGACCGTGTCGAATACGTGCTCGACGACTACCGCACCATCGCCGGCGAGTACGACGCCTTCGTCTCCGTCGGCATGCTGGAGCACGTGGGCGCCGAGCAGTACCACGTTCTGGGCGGGGTCATCGATCGCGCCCTCAAGCCGGGTGGGCGCGGCCTGATTCACTCCATCGGCCAGAACCAGGCGCAGCCCATGAGCGCCTGGGCCGAACGGCGCATCTTCCCCGGCGCCTACCCGCCGACGCTGCGCGAGATGATGATGATCTTCGAGCCCTACGACCTGTCGGTGCTCGACGTGGAAAACCTGCGCCTGCACTACGCCCGCACCCTGGAACACTGGTTGCAGCGCTACGAGGCCAGCGAGCCGGAGGTGGAGCAGATGTTCGACGCCCATTTCGTGCGCGCCTGGCGCCTGTACCTGGCTTCGTCCATCGCCAGCTTCACCAGCGGCAGCCTGCAACTGTTCCAGGTGCTGTTCGCGCGGCCGCAGCTCAACGGGCTGCCCTGGTCGCGCGCCCATCTCTATCGGGATCACAATAACAAGGAGTGACCATGGAACGCTGCGATGCACTGATCGTCGGCGGCGGCCCCGCTGGTTCCACCCTGGCCCGGCGTCTGACCGCGCAGGGCAGGGACGTGGTGATCCTCGACAAGAAGGAGTTTCCCCGCGACAAGGTGTGCGCCGGCTGGATCACGCCGGCGGTGGTGGAGATGCTCAGGCTGGACCTGGACGACTACGCCGCCGGCCGCACCCTGCAGCCCATCCATCGTTTCCGCACCGGCCTCATCGGCGGCGGCGAGCTGCTTACCGATTACGGCGCCGTGGTGAGCTACGGCATCCGCCGCCGCGAGTTCGACGACTACCTGCTGCGGCGCAGCGGCGCGCGCCTGTTGCTGGGCGAGGGGCTGGAGAGTTTCGAGCGTGTCGATGGTGAGTGGATCGTCAACGGCCGCCTGCGTACGCCCCTGCTCATCGGTGCCGGCGGACACTATTGTCCAGTGGCCCGCCGTCTCGGCGCCGCCGTGGGCACGGACGAGGGACCGGTGACGGCACAGGAAGTGGAATTCGAGCTGACGCCGCAGCAGGCCGCCGCCTGCACCGTGGCGCCGGATACGCCGGAGTTGTTCTTCACCCCGGAACTGGACGGCTACGGCTGGGTGTTCCGCAAGGGCGGCGTGCTCAACATCGGCCTGGGCCGCGAAGCCGGCGCCAAGCTGGGCGATTCCGTCGCCGCCTTTACCGCCTGGCTGCAGCAGCAGGGCAAGATCCCCGCCGACATTCCGGGGCGCTTCCACGGCCACGCCTATCTGGTCTATCCGCAGCGCCGTCCGCGCCGCGTGGTGGACGACGGCGTGCTGCTCATCGGCGATGCGGCCGGGCTGGCCTATCCGCAGAGCGGCGAGGGCATACGCCCGGCGGTGGAATCGGCCATGCTGGCGGCCGGGGTGATCGAAGCGGCCGCGGGTGACTACAGCACCGCCGCGCTGGCGCCTTATGCGGAACAACTCGCTGCACGGTTCGGTGCACGCCAGGCGGCGCCGTCGGCCCTGCCCTGGCTGCCCGCCCGGTTCAAGCGTGCCCTCGCCGGCCACCTGCTCGGCAATCCTGCCTTCACCCGCCGCGTGGTGCTCGATCGCTGGTTCCTGCACCGGCAACAGGCGACATTGCCCGTCGCCTGAGTCCTGCGGCACTGTGTCGTTGCCTCAATGCCTGCCTTGCCGGGCCTTTTCTCCGCGCACGGCGGCAAGCGTGACCTTTTTCAATTCACGATCCCTTTCTACGCCTTATAATCCCAGCCCGAATCATCCCGTAGGGGTGATGGTTCGCAACCCGAGGAGCGAAGTTTGATACGAGTCCTGATTGCCGATGACCACGCCATCGTGAGGCGCGGCATCCGCGACATCATTGAAGACGAGCCGGACATCACGGTGGTGGCGGAAGCGGCCGACGGACAGGAAACCCTGGCGCAGGCGCAGTCCTGCGACTGGGACGTGCTGTTGCTCGATCTCGCCATGCCCGGCATGCATGGCACCGACGTGCTGGCGCGGCTGCGGCGCCAATGCCCGGACAAGGCGGTGCTCATCGTCACCATGCATCCGGAAGAGGAATACGGCCCGCGCCTGATGCGCGCCGGTGCTGCCGGCTATCTCACCAAGGAAAGCGCGCCGGACCTGCTGATCAGCGCCATCCGCCAGGTGAAGGCCGGCGAGCAGTATCTCAGCCCCCGCCTGCGCACTCTGCTGGCGAGGGAGAGGGCCGGCACCGATAAGAGGCCGCTCCACGCTGTTCTGTCGGAGCGCGAAACCCAGGTGCTGCGCCACATCGCCAGCGGACGCACGCTGTCCGACATCTCCGCCCTGATGGCGCTCAGCCCCAAGACCGTCAGTACCTACCGCTACCGCCTGCTGGTGAAGATGCGCATGAAGAGCAACGCCGAACTGACGCGCTACGCGGTGGAACACAAGCTGCTCTGAAAACCTGCGTTAAATAGCTGTTCCAATCGGTCGCCGGTTTTTTGGGTCGGGCTTTAGCCCGACATCGGTGCTCAGCTAGCCCAAAGCCGATCGGCACTACGCTGTCATGGGGAGTATTTCAGAACCGCTATTCAGGTCATGCCGGCGGTATGTGCGGCCCGCACCACGTGACGGCGGAACGCTTCCTGCACCACCTCGGCCAGTTCGTCGTTGTCCCAGGGCTTGGACATGAACTTGAACACTGCACCGGAGTTGACCGCTTCCTTGGCGGTCGCCATGTCGGCGTAGCCGGTGAGCAGGATGCGCACGGTGTTGGGGTGGATGTCCTTGATGCGGCTGAGGAACTCTGTGCCGGTCATGCCCGGCATGCGCTGATCCGAGATCACCACGGCGGCGCCGTGTATCGCCAGCTGCTCGAAGCCCTTCTCGGCAGTGGTGGCGGACAGGATGCGATAGCCCTCATGGCGCAGCAGCCGCTCCAGTGCGGCGATGACGTGGAGGTCGTCGTCGACGATGAGCAGGGTATGCAACTCGCCGCGATCGCCGCCGGCCTCGCTTTCCCCGCCGATGTCCCCCTTCTGCAACATGGCGGTGGCATCCGCCGCCGGCATCGGCCGGCCGAAATAATAACCCTGCATCTGGTCGCACAGCGCGCGCCGCAGGTAATGGGCCTGGGCCTGGTGCTCGATACCCTCGGCCGTCACCTGCAAGCCGAGGGCGTGAGCCATGGCGATGATGGTACGCGAGATGGTGGCGCTGTCCGGGTTGGTGGTGATGTCGCGCACGAAGGATTGATCGATCTTCAAGGTGTCGAAGGGATAGTGGCGCAGGTAGTTGAGACTGGAGTAACCGGTGCCGAAGTCATCCAGCGCCAGCTGGACGCCGAGGGCCTTGAGTTCATGCAGGTCGGTGCGCAGCTTTTCCGGTTCCTCCGCCAGCATGCTTTCCGTCAGCTCCAGTTCCAGAAGCTTAGGTTCTATCCCGTACTGGTTTACGCATTGCCGTACCGTGTCGATGAAGCGGCCGGAGCTGAACTGCTGCACCGATACATTGACGGCTATGGTGATGGCCGGCAGGCCGGCATCCTGCCATTGGCGCATCTGCACGCAGGCAGCGCGCAATACCCACTCGCCGATGGGCACGATCAGGTTGGTTTCCTCGGCGATGCTGATGAACTGCCCCGGCGCCACCAGCCCCAGGTCCGGATGATGCCAGCGCAACAGGGCCTCCATGCCGGTGATGTAGCCGGTGGTGAGATCGACCTGCGGTTGATAGTACAGTTCGAATTCGCCCCGTTCGATGGCACGGCGCAGGGCTCCTTCCAGGGTCAGGCGTTCGAAGACGCGCGTATTGAGTTCGGCGGTGAAGAATTGCAGGTTGTCGCGGCCCATGTCCTTGGCTCGGTACATGGCGGTATCGGCATTGCGCAGCAGGGTGCCGACGTCGGTACCGTCGCGCGGGTAGATGCTGATACCGATACTGGCGGAAATATTCAGTTCGTGATCGGGATGGGGGATGGGGCGCGCCACATCATGCAGCAGGCGCTGGCCTATGGTAATCGCCGTGTCCTGGTCTTCCAGATCGGGGAGGATCACCACGAATTCATCACCGCCCAGGCGGCCCACTGTATCGCCTTCGCGGCAGCATCGCCGCAGGCGCGCGGCCACCTCGCACAGCATCATATCGCCGACGGCATGGCCCAGGCTGTCGTTAATCAGCTTGAACCGGTCAAGGTCGAGAAACAGCACACCTATCAGGTGGTTGTGGCGGTGGGCCTGGGCGATGGCGAGTTCCAGACGATCGGCGATCAGCGCCCGGTTGGGCAACCGGGTGAGCAGATCGTGGGTGCCCTGATAGCGCAGCTGTTCTTCCTGGTTTTTCCGCTCGGTGATGTCGCTGGCGACGCCGGCAATGAGGATGAGTTTGCCGGCGGCGTCGACGATGGGAAAGCGCCGGTCCTGTATCCAGGTGACCGAGCCGTCGTCACGCAGCAGGCGGTACTCCGCCTCGTCCGGTTCGGTGTGCCCTGCGGGGAAGGGACGCGCGCAGCGAGGACGATCGTCCGGGTGCACCGCATCGACGAAGGCATTGGGATCGGTGGTCAGCGTGGTGCGGGGAAATTCCCATATATTGTCGAAAGCGGGCGAGACGTAATCGAAGCGCGTCAGGTCCGGGGTGCTGAGCCAGAACACGTCGTCGATGGCGCCGGTCACCAGCCGGAACTGGTCCTCGCTGCGCCGCAGCGATTCCTCCATCTCCACTTGGCGGCTTATGTCTTCCAATATATGCACGGAGACGCGATGGACGTGGCTGTCGTCGTATACCGCGAAGCCGCGCGAGCGGAAGATGCGTCCGTCGGGCAGGATGAAATCGTCGCCGGAACCGTCCTGTCGCTCCGCCAGCGCACGGCGGCAGCTGGGCAGCGGCCCGTCGCCCACGGGAAAGCAATGCCAGTAAGGCTGGCCAATGATTTCTCCATAAGGTTTTCCGGCCTGTTTCACATAGGCCTGGTTGGCACCCACCACGCGAAACTGCGCGTCGTGGATGAAGATGGGGTCGCGCACCACATCGAACAGCGCGTGCCAGTGATCGCCGGAGGCCAGGGTCAGTTCCGCCGGCAGATCCTGCAAGCGGGTATGCAAGTCGCCGCTATCAGCCATTTCCTTAGTCCATCCCGCTGCATTCAATTATGGGATAGAGACTAGCACGAACAACTGCATGGTCGTGGCCGCATGCAGCGCGACGATAGCGGTGGAAATTATTCGCCCACCAGCCACTCCACTTTCCAGCGTCCGCGTCCACTGCCGTCCAGGCATTTATGCAGCCAGGGCAGCAGGGTCTTCAGGTCGGCATCCAGCTGCCAGGGCGGATTGACCAGCAACATGCCGCTGCCGTGCATGCCGGCAGGGCCGTCATCGGCCTCGACGCACAGTTCCGCCAACAGCAGCTTGCGCATGCCGCTCTCGCGCAGGCGGCGTTGCAGGCGTTCGACGCTGGGGCGGTTGAGGATGGGATACCACAGCGCATACATGCCCGTGGGCCAGCGCGCGTGGGCCTGGGTCAGCGCAGTGGTGACCTGATCGAATTCCGCCTTCACTTCATAGGACGGATCGATCAGCACCAGGCCGCGTTTTTCCTTCGGTGGCAGAAAGGCCTTCAGTCCCTGATAACCGTCCTGATGGTGTACCGCCACCTGGCGATCGCCGGCGAATTCCTGTTGCAGCAGCGGCAGATCGGTGCTGTGCAACTCGCACAGCACCATGCGGTCGTGTTCGCGCAGGAAGTGGTGCGCGATGCGCGGTGAGCCGGGGTAGTAGTGCAGCTTGCCGTCCGGGTTCAGCGCGCGCACCGCATCGAAATAGGGTGCGACCTGCTCCGGCACCTTGTGTTCGTGCCACAGGCGCGAGATGCCGTCGCGCCATTCGTCGGTCTTCTGCGCCTCGGGGGCGCGCAGATCGTAGCGGCCGACGCCGGCGTGGGTTTCCAGGTAACAGAACGGCGCGTCCTTGCGCGCCAGCGCCTGCATCAGCAGGGCCAGCACGGAATGCTTGAGGATGTCGCCGTGATTTCCGGCGTGATAGGCGTGGCGGTAGCTCAGCATTTGGAAAACACATTTGTCGCAGACGAATACATGGATGTATTCGGTTGGAAATGTCTGGAACATATTTCCCAGGCGCCGAGGCGCAGAGAAATTTGAGATGAATGCCAATACGGGCTCTTCCGTGCCGGCAATTGGGCCAAATACCCCTGAGTCATTTGCCCTTCATACCCTCTGCGTCTCTGCGGCTCCGCGTCACTCATGGGTTTTCACCGGCTTAACTTTCGATGCCGCCAGGCGGGCGCGCTCGCGGCAGTCGTCGACGTCGTTGCCGAAGGCGAGGGCGACGCCCATGCGGCGGCGCGGGAATGCCTCCGGTTTGCCGAACAGGCGCAGGTCGGTGTTGGGCACGGCCAATGCTTCCGCGACGCCTTCGTAGGCGATGCCGGTTTCGTTCATGCCGCCGTAGATCACGGCGCTGGCGCCGGCGCTGCGCAGGGCGGTGGTCACCGGCAGGCCGAGGATGGCGCGGGCGTGCAGCTCGAACTCGGAAAGCACCTGGGTGGCGAGGGTGACCAGGCCGGTATCGTGCGGGCGCGGGCTGACCTCGGAGAACCAGACGCGGTCGCCCTTGATGAACAGCTCGACGCCGAAGATGCCGCGGCCGCCCAGGTTGGCGGTGACCTTCTGCGCGATGTCGCGTGAGCGCTCCAGGGCAACGGGGCTCATGGGCTGGGGTTGCCAGCTTTCCACGTAGTCGCCTTTTTCCTGGCGGTGGCCGATGGGCTCGCAGAAAAAGGTTTCCACCGCGCCCGAGTCGCCGACGGCGCGCACGGTGAGCTGGGTGATCTCGTAGTCGAAGTCGATCATTTCCTCGACGATGACGCGGCCCTGATCCACCCGGCCGCCGCTTTTGGCGTAATCCCAGGCGGCCTGCACCTCGTCCGGCCCGTTGATGGTGGACTGGCCCTTGCCGGAAGAGGACATCACCGGCTTGACGATGCAGGGGTAGCCGATGCCGCCGTCGATGGCCTGCTTCAGCTCGCCGAGGCTTTCGGCGAAGGCATAGCGCGAGGTGGGCAGCTCCAGCTCCTCGGCGGCGAGGCGGCGGATGCCCTCGCGGTTCATGGTGAGGCGGGCGGCGCGGGCGGTGGGGATGACCTCGGCCAGGCCGTCGGCCTCGATGCGTACCAGTTCCTCGGTGGCGATGGCCTCGATCTCCGGCACGATGAGGTGCGGCCGCTCCAGCTCCACCAGGCTGCGCAGGGCGCGGGCGTCGGCCATGTTGATGACGTGGCCGCGGTGGGCCACCTGCTGGCCGGGGGCGTTGGCGTAGCGGTCGACGGCGATCACCTCCACGCCGAGGCGTTGCAGGGCGATGATCACCTCCTTGCCCAGTTCGCCGGCGCCGAGCAGCATCACACGGGTGGCGGAGGGGGAGAGGGGGGTACCGAGTCGCATGGTGGAATGTCCTTGTGATTGCCAGGGGATGACACTATATAAGGCAGCGGATCGTAACACTCCACCGCCGCCGGTCCGTTAAAAACTTTGTGTCGTGTCAGGGTGGGCGGGCTTTGGTGCAGGATGTGCCGGCAATAAATCCATACCGGCAACATGGGGCATTGACCAGGGCGAAAAAACTGCATACCATGCAGGCCAATTTTAGACTTAATCCAAATCAACCCTCATACAAGGAGATAGCAATGGGCGTACTCGTAGGTCGTAAGGCTCCGGATTTCACCGCTCCCGCCGTGCTGGGCGACGGTTCCATCGTGGACGAGTTCCACTTCGCCGGCGCCACCAAGAACAAGTATGCGGTGGTGTTCTTCTACCCGCTGGACTTCACCTTCGTCTGCCCCTCCGAGCTGATCGCCTTCGATCACCGCCTGGAAGAGTTCAAGAAGCGCAACTGCGAAGTGATCGGCGTCTCCATCGACTCCCACTTCACCCACAACGCCTGGCGCAACACCCCGGTGAACCAGGGCGGCATCGGCCAGGTCGGCTACACCCTGGTGGCCGACATGACCCACAACATCTGCAAGGCGTTTGACGTCGAGACCCCGGACGGCGCCGTCGCCTTCCGCGGCTCCTTCCTCATCGACCGTCAGGGCGTGGTGCGTCACCAGATCGTCAACGACCTGCCGCTGGGCCGCGACATCGACGAAATGCTGCGCATGGTCGACGCCCTGCAGTTCTTCGAAGAGCACGGCGAGGTTTGCCCCGCCGGCTGGAACAAGGGCAAGAAGGGCATGAAGGCCGACCCGAAGGGCGTGGCCGAGTATCTGGCCAGCGAAGCCGGCAAGCTGTAAGCCTTCCGCCTCCGCAGTAAACAAAAAGGTCGACCGGGGCAACCCGGCCGGCCTTTTCCATGTAGGGTGCGCCTGCGCATCACAACCGGCTCAAACGCCGCCGCGAGGACGCATCGTGCCGCAATCCATCGGTGCGCAGTCCCGTAGGCCCGATATAGCGCAGCGGTATCGGGCAACGA
>Ga0299912_10000278_pt1 | contig 47631 bp, 60 predicted proteins | sample RVTome_2_FD_207667 | JGI IMG/M metagenome (GOLD analysis project Ga0299912, IMG submission 207667) | Soil microbial communities from uranium-contaminated site in the Upper Colorado River Basin, Wyoming, United States - RVT95D214 (version 2) ... | reverse complement strand
GCCGTCCCTGCCGAAGCAAGATCAACGGCGTTGACGCCGGTGTATGATCCGCTCTGGATATAACACGTATTGCCCGCCACGTGCGCCTCAAAAAAGGCGTCGTCCAGAGTCCCTCCCGCCTTGAACGCCCCGCCAATATGGACGTGAACGTCACCAGCCCCCGCCCCCGTCATAATGTTGGCCGCCCCGGCTACGGTGATACTCGTGCCCACTACGACCGAGACGATTTCGAACCACTTGTTCGCTGTGACGTTCGTGCCGCCCACCGAGAAAAGGCCGTTGCCTACCATATCGGCGGCTGCGGCTGCGGTCGTAATGGTCAGGCCCGCGCCTGCCGCCGAGGCGTCCGTGATGTCGTACTGAGGGTTGGCTTGTTGAGAGTAGTCTGTACCGGTCGCACCGGTAACGAAGAAGGCCCCTCCGGTCTGTGTGCCCGTCGTCCTCATCTCCCACACGGCTGATCCGCTGATGGCCATCTAGTTCATTCCCCCTCTCATGCCACGAGGGATCTTGATGCCGCCCGTGCCGCCGATGGCCATCTGTGCGCCTATGTTCTTCGCGTAACTTCCGACCGTCCCTACCAGGGTACTCATTGACGACCCCGCATCTATGCAGGGACTTGCGTTCTGTAGCGTGAAGTCGTGTGTCTCAGGAGCTTTCAGTAACGGATCGTCGAATACCCCGTTATCGTCGTCCGGCAGGTTGACGATGTCCGTCGTATTGTTCCAACAGTTGTTGGTCAGGACGTTGGCCAGGATAGAGCTGGCACAAGTGGCCCCGGTCGCGAAGTCAGAGATGATGTTGTTTGCGATCAGCCACCCGTAAGCAGACGCAGACATATCTATTCCGGTCGTTCCGCTATAAAGGGTGTTGTTGACCACCGAGCCGCTGTTGTAATTTAGGTCGATAGCAGTTGTGCATTTATCAATGACACAGCCCACAATGCTTGCCGAGAAGCAGTTCGTTCCTCCCGTCAGTACCCCTGTGACTGAATCGTGGATGTAGCAATGAACAAGATGGCCCGTGTAGGCCATGTTGACGGCGATTCCGTTGGTCGAAGTAAATTCACACTCCTCAGCCATTCCGCTGGCCGATACGGCTCCTATTGCAAAATTAAATGCTTTTTGGTTCGCAGTCCCAGATGTGTCTTCAAAAGAGCATTGGTAGACAGTTGACATCCAACTGTTATTGAACAAAGTGGAGGCCGTTCCGGTAAACCGAACGTATTTAAATATGACGCAATCGCCAATCGAAATCGCATTGGCCCCCATATTAATAAGCGGTCTGTCCGTTCCGGTTGGAATAGTGGTGCGGCTGGTGATGTAGCCGATGTAGGTGATGGGCTTTGCCGTAGTTCCGTCTGCCGCCGTGGTGATGGCGTTGACGCCGGTGTACTCTCCACTCTGAACGTAGATCATGTTGCCCGGAGTAGACGATTCTGTGAACTGGTCGTCGTTGGTTCCGCCGAACGCGAAGGCCCCTCCGATATGGACGTGGATATCGCCGTGGCCCACATCCGACACGATGTTGGCCGCCCCGGCTACGGTAATGGACGTACCGACCACGACTGAGGTAATCTCGAACCAGCGATTCGCGGTTACGTGCGTGCCTCCAACGGTGCACAGTCCGTTGCCTACCATATCCGCCGCCGCCGCCGCTGTCGTGATTGTCAGACCGGCCCCCGCTGCCGAGGCGTCCGTGATGTCGTACTGGGGGGCGTCCTGCTGAGAGTAGTCTGTGCCCGTCGCCCCCGGCTTGAACAGTGAGCCGCCGTTCTGTGTGCCGGTTGTCCTGACTTCCCATACGCATGTGGCGGCTATGGCCATAGTTTACGCCTTATGCCCATTCAAAGATTTCTCGATGCGGTCGAAGCCCTTCTCGACCACACACTTCAGGTCGTCGAATCTGTGCTCCATGGCTCCTTGTCTTTCGTCCATGAGTCGGTCTAGGGCCGCATGTTTATCATCACACCGCTCCTTGAAATCCACGGCAAGGATTCCTCTTTCGGCGTCTTCGCTGGTCCTTTGCCTCTTTGTCTTTGCCCTATCCTTGACCACATACCCCGCCGTGGCGGTTGCCAGAACCATCGAAACCGCCACGCCCACTCCCTCCCAGTTCGTCTGAGCAAGTATCTCTTGGAACATCTCCGGGCACTCCTTTACCAGAGGTATGAAAATCCCAGGGTGAACTTTTTCCCGCCGCCCGTCGCCGAGTTTTCCCACGTACTGTCCGTCACGGGCAAGAGGTACTCGAGCCGCACGGCGATTCTGCCCTCGACCATTTTTAGGCCGACGATACCACTGACGGACGGGTCGTAATCGGAAGGACCTTTGAGGTTGTCCAAGACCCCGGCCTTGCCTCCTGCGTATGCCGTAGCCTTGAGAATATACGAACCCAAACCGGGTATCTCCACGGGCACATTCACATCTTTGATGACGTCCAAAAGGGCATAGGCGGCCAGCTCAACGCATTCCTGAGTACCGTCCAAGGTATCCGTCCAGCCGAACCTGGCCCCGACCTCGCCCTTGTCGATTTGATACCCGACCCCGGCGTAGACCTGATCGTTATTGCCCCCGGCAGACAGCACCACTCCCTTGACCCCTGCCTGCGCAGTCAGCGCGGCAGACAGGCACAACATGATTGCGATTACGATTCTCTTCACTTGTTTTCTCCTTTCAAATTCCTTGCGTGGTCGAATACGGCCTTGGCAAAGTGCGCAGCCGTGTAGTGTTCGAGCATGAACTTCCGACCGGCGTTGGCGACGGCCTGGGGATCTGCGCCGGGGTTTTTCGTGAGCCGCTCCATCCAGTTGTCCGGCGTGACGGCTATCCCGTGGACCCCGTCCTGCAAGCCCATCCGCTCGGTATCGGCGTTGTTCTGATAGAACATCAGGCATCCGGCCATCGGGATCTCCATGTACTTGGGGACCGCGTAACAGTCGCACAAGGCCATGGCCGAGGGGTACTGGGCCAGGAACTTCTGATAGGCCGAGCCGGACGGAACGTCCTTGTTGTCGAGATTGTGGACCGGGGCGTCGATAGGCAGATTGAGCTTGCCTATCTCCTGGCAGAGCCGCCTGCGGAACTCGTAGGGCCTGAACCCGTTCTCACCCTGCCAGAGATGGCCGTGTATCAGCATCCTCCCGTTGCGATCAGAAAGGAGGCTGACCCAGGACAGGCGTGGCCTCGGCGAAGGAGGAAACCAAAGCCAATGGGACTCAGCCTCCTTCACATAAGGAGACAGATGACGCTGGTAGCCTTCAACGTAGGGGCAGATGATGTACTCAAAGCCCGCCGCAAAGTCGCGGTCGATCCGCTGCTGGGGTCCGAGCTTGTGGAACTTCGTGCCGTCCCGCCTCTGCCCGACCTGCTCTTTTTGGTGCGGGTCGTTCATGTACGTGTACTTGACTGCCGGGTGTTTGGTCAAGTCGGGCAGTTTGGCCTGCCAGGATGAATGAATGTCGAACAGGACGATGACATCCACGTCCAGGCCGGCCACGGCGTCCAGATCCTTGGTTACACAGACGACGGACTGGGCTTCGTCAGTCAAGGCCAGCATTTGGTCACGGTAGGTCGCCGAATAAGCGAGGGGCGACAACTTCGATTCCGCGTCAGGATAGAGGATTGCGCATCGCAAGAAGTTTCTCCAATCTGACCCTCTCGGCCCTGAGCACCTTGGCCTCTTCGACGTTGTTCATCTCCCACTCAGGGAGTTCGATCTTGTGGTCAATCATGTGCTTGATGAGTTTGATCCCCAACAGGGCAGCCTCTTCCATGACGGGCCGGATACGGGCCAGGGAATGGGGGCGATCCTGGAGGGCCTCAACAATCAGGTCCCACGCCTGTCTCTGAACCTCACAGATGGTACGTTGCTGATCGACGCGCCTTCCCTTGTTCGTGTTAAACACACTTGGCATAGTCAAATTCTCCTTTCTCTTTGATTACAACTTTGGCCCTGTGGCCCTTTGCGGCCAGCCTGAAGGCCATCTCCTTATGGTCCATTTCCATTCGCTGGTCCAGGGGGAACTTACAGGAATGGGTGTTGATGTAGAGTTCATCGATCTCGTCCAGGAGTCCGGCCTTGACAATGTGATCCATCAGCTCGTACTCGCCGCCCTCAATGTTCATCTTGACGACGACCTGGTCGGCCCGGTGGGCCTTGAGGAACTCCGACAGGATGATGGACCGAACCTCCTGGCCCTGGGCATAGTCCACGGCCCCCGTCTTCTTGCCGGGCAGCGCCGTGGAGCCTTCTCCGCTGTTGATCTGGCCCGGATACAGGGTCAGGGTACCATTGTGGCCCGATACGGCAGCCTGGACGCACGATACGTTGGGCAAATGCCGGGTCCTGTGCCACAGTTGGGCAAACGAAGGCCCCTCCGGCTCGAAGGCGTAGACCCGGTATTGTTCCGCATCGGGCCGAATCCTGTACCACCGATGGATGGTCTCGCCCAGGTGCGCCCCAATGTCGAGAAAGAGCTTGGTCTTCGTTGAAGGATGAGACAAACAATGCTCAATGGCATGTTGCATGGCCTCTCCTGCGGCTCGTTTGCCGAACAGGGATTCGGCCTGTTCCGCGTAATAGGGCCGGGTTCGTCGTTCGGTAATCGCCAGATCGATCTGGGCGGCCACGGCGTCGATGTCGTAATGGTCGGCCCGGTAGGGCGTGAACTGACAGCCTGCGCCCGCAACCACGGGCAGGCCCGCAGACAGGGATTCACGAATGATCCGGGTGGCGATCGTGTGGGGCGTGACCACCACGTCGCAGGTCGCATAGTAGTCGGCGATGTTGCCCACCTGCCCAGCCATCGAGCCGATGACTCCCTTGCGAACCAGGCCGTTCAAGAGGGGCATGATGACGGCCCTCTCTTTCTTGACCGGCAGGCCGACGATATGAATCCTGCCGTTGGGGGCGTACTTCTCGATATAGGCGGCTGCCGCCACGATGCTGTCCAGGGGGGTAAGATCGTCCCGCCAGATGTCGGCGATGAGGATCTTGGGATCGCCCGCCAGATTGAGTCTTTTGCCGCCGGCATAGGCGGGACCGTCGATCATGGCCGGTACGTAAAAGAGCTTTTCAGGAGGAATGATGGCCTCCCAATGATGACGAAATTCAGGCCAGAAGTAGATGAAGGCCCGATACCGCTGGTCGGCGGACCGATTGGCCACGCAATCGAAAATCAGATTGCCGTCGCTGACACCAAGCCGGTACGAGGATTCCGGGCGTCCATGCAGGGCCATGATGATGGGCCGGTCCATGCCCTCCAGTTCTGGGTGCAGGGCTGAATGGCGGACCCAGACGTCGGCGTCAAGCCCATACTGCCAAGGCTGTACCGTGATAGGGCCGTCCGTCTGGCCGACGTCCTTATCGCCCTCGACGCAACATAGTTGAGCGTCGATACCCATGGCCCGCTCGGACAAAATGAGGTCCCGGGCGGTATGGTAGAGACCACACCGCCCGGGGCCAAATACGCTGAACGCAGCGGTTCGGAGCATAAAACTCCTATCCTATCTGGTTGCTCAACATGACCATCATGTCGGAGATGCTGACACGAAGGTCGGAAACGTTCGCCCAGGCATCAGAGCCTTCCATCACGTTGAAGTCCGAGCAGAAAGCCCGAAGACCACTTTGGAGGGCGGTGAGATTGGACGTGCCGACGGTGATATCCGACTTGAAAATCACCGTATCGGACTTCTCCGACGTGATATCCGACTTGAACACGACAATGTCCGACTTGTGGGACGTGTTGTCCGAAGACAGGAAGGTGTCGTTGCTCTTCAGGGCCGTGATATCCGATTTGAATACAACCGTGTCCGACTTTTCCGACGTCATATCGGAAACGAGGACCACGTCGTTACTCTTGAGTGATGTGATGTCCGACTTGAACACCACGATGTCCGACTTGTGAGAGGTGTTGTCGGACGACAAGAACGTATCGTTCGACTTGAGTGCAGTGATGTCGCTCTTGAACACCACGGTATCGGACTTCTCGGAGGTCATATCCGACGACAGGAAGGTGTCGTTGCTCTTGAGTGACGTGATGTCGCTCTTGAACACGACGCCGTCGGATTTGACCGTGTCCGCATCGGACTCCATCCAGGTGATATTGGATTTCACGTTGTCCGTGAGATCGGTCTTGATGTAGGTGATGTCCGACGTGGCCGTGTGAACATCCGAGACCTGCCAGACGTTGTCTGACTTGAGATAAGTCAGGTCCGATCGATCAGAGACGTTGTCCGACTTGTAGATCACCGCGTCTGACCGCAGTGCCGCGATGTGACTGGCGTTGACCGTCCGGTCCGACTTCAAGACCACGATGTCGCTTGTGGCGGTGACCAGGTCGGAGGTATCCGTCGTCGCGATAGCATCACTGACGATCTTGAGATTGCTCTTGAGAGAAACCACGTCGCTCTTGAAGATCACGGTATCCGACTTCTCGGCAGTGATGTCGGACTTAAAGACTACGATGTCCGATTTGTGGGCGGTGTTGTCGGAGGCCAGGAAAGTCCGATCGGACTTCAGCGACACGATATCGCTCTTGAACACGACCGTATCCGATTTCTCGGAAGTGACGTCCGAGGCCAGGTAGGTCTTGTCCGACTTCAGCGAGACAATGTCGCTCTTGAAGACGACCGTGTCCGACTTCTCCGCCGTTACATCAGAGGCGATGAAGGTCCGATCCGACTTCAAGGAAACGATGTCGGATTTGAAAACTACCGTGTCCGACTTTTCGGAGGTCATGTCCGACTTGAGGACGACAACGTCCGATGTTGCCGTAACCACATCCGACGCATCCACCGTTTCTCCGGACTTCAGAGAGGTGATATCCGACTTGAACACGACGGTATCGGATTTTTCGGCAGTCATGTCCGACTTTAGAACGGTAATGTCCGACGTGGCCGTACTCAAGTCCGACGTGGCAACGGCGGCCGTCAGGGTGAGAACGTCGCTTTTGAGAACGACGACATCAGAATTGGCCGTGTTGATATCGGACTCGGCCTCGTTGATCCATTTTGTGGCCGGATCGGTCGAGGCTGTCCACCACCGAGAATCGGGTCTGCGGCCACTCAGACTATTATCCATGTTGGCCATGATTCATACCCCTTTCTAGGTGATGTTGGACGCCGTCACTTGGGTTGACTGCTGTGGGTTGTAGGGCAGGATGAAGGCGTCGATTTTGCCCGAACTGACGTCGCCAGACCCGGTCATAACGACGCCGAAGTAGTCGACGGTATTGCAGCCGACCGGAAGATTCTCCACGAACAACCATTTCCCCGCTATGGCAGCGGCCTGGAGGACAATCTCGCCAGTAAGCAAAAGGGTCCCGTCGGTGATGGTGGCGCCCGTGTGCTTATACAACTTGATCGTGATACTGGTTCCTGCGCTCGGGGCCGTGTTGACCCTGACGCAAACGAAGGCGTCCACCCCAGCTTCGGGATAGAGGTTGTTTTCGTCCCAATTCAGGACGTTTGTGCAGATGGTAGTCGCGCCGTTGGGCATCGACTGTCCGTCTGCGAACTCGAAAAGAGCATCAAAACGCATGTGCGGTCTCCTTTAGCTCAAGACGGACTCGGTTTCGGTTATCGCGTCACAGACGCGAACGGGCATGCCTCGGAACATACGGATCGGGACGCCCCAGACGTTGTCGCTGGACCAGATGACGTTGCCCTTGAGGCTGGCGTCGATGTCCAACTGGGTGGCAACCGCCGTGTTGCAGTACATGATGATCGGCGTGGCCTTGTCCGTGAAGTCGTTCTGGGCTTCGATGAGGACCCTACTGTCGAGGCACTGGGCATCGGACCAGGACGGGTTGATGTTGCAGATCCTCTTGACCCTGCGGGTGTCGCCGATGAGTAGGCCGATGTTCCAGGCCCACTCGACTACCTTGAACCACGCCTTGTTGCTGTCGTCTCCATCGAGGAGCTGGTCGGGCATCGGTTCGCGGGTCAGGCCGACGGCCGGATCGAACCGGGGTCGCAGGAGACCGCATTCGCCTTCCTTCCATTGAACCAGCCATGCACTGGTGACTGATCCGGCCGTCTCGCCGTTGTTGTAGACGCTGTTTGCGGCTACGGCCCCGTATCGGACGTGCAGGCCGTCGAACTCTTCGGGGGCCGTGATGCTGGACCCGTAGAAGATCGTGTTGGCCGTTTCCTGGGCGAATCCTTCCTGGAAGGCCCGCTCCTGCTGGGAGACGTACCCTTCCGGGTTGGGTTGGATGCGAAGCAGGTCCTTGTTGATCTGCTCCCTGAGCTTGAGGGTCCCAATGCCCTCGGTGAACGGCTGCTGTCTGGCAAATCCTGTGGTCCATCCGTTTCCGATCTTCGTCCATACGGGCTGAGGAAGGGATGTCCGCCGAGAACCCCGGTGACTGACCATGTCGGTGGCCTCAATCGTCGGGGCGTCGAAGACGATGGGATTGACCTCGGAAATGACCTCCATGACAGGCAACAGTTCATTGTTGTGGGTCGCAGCGAGAATGTTCAAATAGTTCTCGCGCGTCGTGAATGTCTTTGTTGCCATAGGGATACTCCCACATCAAGAGTTACGTTTGACGTGAGGTTCCCTGCGAAGTGCAGACCCCACTACCCTTTAACCAGGGTAGGTGGTCCTACTTTTGGACCGAAGCAGTCGGACCCCTCAACGAGGGGGTGCCCCGGCACAATTCTGAACACCTCTTATCGGAGGCGGTTGACTCTGTCAAGCAGTTTTTGTATAGGCCATTCTCGAAAAGTCGAACCCGCGGCCCACAAACCAAGCGTGCTCCTTGGGATACTTGGTGGCGTTCTTGTAGAGGTCCGGCCACTCTGGATACCTGGGCTTCCAGTCCTTATCCGGGCTTCCGCTTCCCCCGGACTTGCCTTGGATGAACTGATCGTCGCCGAGGTGTTCGGCTATGGCCGACAGGAATTCGACCATGATGGGATCTCGGCCAAGCGTCTCAACCACGGCCTCCGGAGTCGTGGCCCCCATGGCCTTGCGGTGGTCCTCGGTTGTGAAGGCGATATAGACCTGTGCGGCCTTGGCCAGAATCTTGGGCAGTTCCTTACCGTATTTGCCTTCGAGGGCCTGCTTGGCTGCGGCGGCGCGTTCCTGCTGGGCCTGGACGGCGGCACGGGCGGCGTCCAACTGTACGGAGTTGAAGAATTTGTGGGCCTCCTTGGCAATCCCCTTGGGGATACCCAGCTCCACGGCCCTGGCCGCCCAGGCCTTCTCCGCGGCCTCGTCATAAGTGGCCCCGGCAGGCAGATCCTTGGGCCGCTCGAACTCGTACTCCTCCGGCTTGGCCCCGGCGCCCAGGTGTTTGCGGGCGAACTCTGGAAAGTCCTTAAGGTCCGTGGGCACGCGCGGGCGTCTGCCTATCTCGCTGCGGTCGGCCACCACACTGGTCACCAAGCCCGCAAGATTCTTGACGTTGGCCGTCTTGAGCATCTCGGCCCCGGCGATCTCAGGCGGCAGGCCCAACTGTCCGGCCCAACCCTCTTTCAACGATCCGTCATCTTCGATGAACTCCTTGATTCCAGGCATTATTTGCCCTCCTTCGTGGGACGTTCTATGGTTGTCAAAATCCTATCCAGCGGAGCATTCATTTGTCGTTGAATTGCCTCCATTATGCTCTTTGTTGGAATCTCACGATCCTCGTCGTTCCAATCCTCTTTGTCTTTGCGAAGAAGAAGAGTCATAGCAGCACAGTACGTCGAGCCAATCAACTCGCACACAGTATCCTTCGCGTTGATTTTGTCGTTGGCAGTACAGGGGTAAACGACACTGCGTTCGCCTATCCATAAACACAGCTCCGACGTATCAATATCGAGAGCCACAACTAAGCCCCTTAATTCAGCGGCTGGCATTATTTGGCCTCCTTCGTGGGATCAACGGGCGCCGGATGGTTCTCGGCGTCTAGTTCCTTGGCCCGCTTCTCGATCATGGCCGGGGTGATCTGGCCCTTAAACTTCGGGAACAGGTCGCGGAAGCCCAGGTGAATCGCGGCCAGGAGCGTGACGACCTCGTCCTTCTCGGTCTGATCTGGGGCGATATCGCAGTCGATGACCGACACTCCGCCTGCGGTCTGGACATTGATGGCACCGATAATCCTGTCCACCTCTCCGTCACCATGAAGCTTGGCGCCTTCATAAAGACAAACGCTAAACTTCTTGATATGCCTGAACTTCCTGATCTTTTCCGGGTCAAGACCCTTGAGGTGTGCCCGGGCCTCCATCTCATTTCTGAGCTTTGCCATCTTTTGAATCCTTTCTTTGTTCTGGTCAATGGATTACTCGGGCTCATCAAGAAGGAAGCCCCTAAATGTCCTTCCTTTAAGGGACATCCCTTCATAAAACGCTCTTCCGGCCTGCTTGGTCTTTTCTCTCTCAAATCCCTCAAAATCGGCGGTTTCACAACAGGAATTATCATTGTCGAGCGGAACGCCAAAATACGTTCTATTCGTCAGGCTCATCCCGGAAAAAAAGAATCTTCCGGCCTCTCTAATATCTTGTACGCTTGCCATGTTTTGCCTCCTTATTGGGTGCCTGTTCCGGGGCTTTCATTCGTCCGCGATGAGGAGGTCGGCGTATTTTGGAAACCTGATGCCGAGATTACAGAAGTTCGTCACGCGGTGCATGTCCGAGTACAGAGAGGAGGCGGTTACTCCAGCCATGGAGAGACCCCGAAGCATCTCACCCATATCTGAACAGTCCAGCTCAAACCCAACAAGAAGGTCCTTGCTCCCGTACTCAGCTTCAAGATATCGTGCCCAGATATCGACGGGCCTTTCGTCCTCGCAGATCGTGAAGATTGTGGATTGGGACATAAATTTCCCATAGGGTGGGGCAATGGGGCTAAAATAGTCGAACGGAGCCAAAAGGGCTTCGTCTGATTTTGCTTCCCTTGCCTTGTGCGAGGCAGATTTGAGGGAAAGTTCTCGGCACGTCCGATACCTCAAGGCATATATGCAGCCCTTCTCGTTTCCGCCCATGATCGCCTCAATCGCCTGATATGCCGCCACCAAAGGCGATGTGGTCCACGCAATCAATGGAGTAGCCAGTCCGTAGTAGTGGCCGAGCGACCAGATGTGATTGGCGTTGATCGCCTTGGCCATAGCCAGGTGTTTCACTTCTGAGATTGACAAGTCAAATCCATCCAACCGGCCCTTTGCGGCATACAGATAAGATTGCCTTTGCCGGACCAGGGCATCTTGGCGCATAGATCCTCCGGGTCCGGTATAAAGTTTATCGAAATCAGACCTCAAATCCAGACCCCTTTGTCCTCTCCAGATGGTCGGAATAGAGGCGTTTTCAGTAATCAGCCTATAAAGGCCTTCTGTGTTCTTTATGATTTCCATGTGTGTTCTCCTTTCTCCGTTTGATTTTTTCCTTTGGAAGATAGTCCGTGACGCCTTTTATCCGGCCACGCAAATCACGAGCCAATCCGGTTGTGTCTACATTATAATCAAAGTCCGTCCAAGTCTCCCATTCTCCAACGTGCGATTGACTAGTCTCTATCGCCAATCGCCCATCAGGTAAACGCACGGTCTGTTTCTCGGCGGAAGAATTCCATCCGGTAAACGTATCTCCCATATTATTCTGCCTTCCCTGTCGCCACTTCTTCATTCATTTTGGGTACGGCCTGTTCAGCGGTAACGGCGTAATGCCCACGAGGGCATCCACGATTGTCTTCTCCTGCTCCTCCGTCCAGATCCCCATATTGACCAGGATTTCGGTCCCAAAGGCCCGCAGGATGGCCCGGTCCCTGGCTACGCGGTCGGGCTGGTCGTATTTGAACTCCTCCGGGGGCCCCAATAGAAAGGCGTTCTCCAGAAGGTCCTGGAGGACGAGCCTGCCCGCGGCCGTCTCAAATACCTGCCGGTAAGCCCGGATGCGGTCTTGCTGAGTCTGAAAGGTCACTTCTTCTTCCTACTCATGGCCCGGTGTGCCGCCTTGGCCTTGGCGACACTGGAATAGGTCCTGATCTTCTTGCCCTTGTCCTTGCCATGACAGTGGTACACACTCTTGCCCTTGCGCACAGTTCACCCCTTTCTGTCGTTCCATCTTTGAATGGCCTGTTCGCGGGATAGATCAAATGCGTTCGGCGGCGATACCGACAACGGACACTGGTCGTATCCGCAACCCACGGCCCATCGCTCTGGATTCGGCTTCAATATGCGCGGCGTTGCGCCGCACCACGGACACGGCAGGGGCTCTTCCGGCAGGATCTCCAGCCAGTTGGCCGGAATGACATCTCTCCTCCCAAGTACCCGGTAGATAGAGATCAGCCCTTTGGGCGGCATGTCTTGCACGTTCTGGACCGTACCAAGGAAGCTAATCATGTCTGTGCTCATCCAAAAAAAGGTCCCCTGTTCGACTTCCAACTTCACCGTCCCATTGCCTGCCACCTCGACAATATGAACCTCTTCCAGTCTCACGATCTCATCCAACGTCTTGATTCTAGCCTTCATCTGTTCCTCCTATCCGGCCATGTTCGCCATGGCCTCCATCGGACTGCCTTTCTCGATCGGCTTGGACAACTTGGGTACGGCCTGTCCCGCCGCCGCCGCCTGTTCCATTTGCATCTTCTGATTGAGTGCGTCCTGTCGGCCCTGCTGGATCTGGCGGACCTCGTCGTCGTCGAACATGAGTCGCTGCGGGAAGCCGGACGAAACCAGGATATCCTCGCCCGTCTCAGACCAGTTGACGCGGTCGCCCATTTCGGGGTGAGTCTGTTCCAGGGGCAGGATCATATTGAGGCCTGTCTTGATTCCCCTCATCCTAAACAACTGCTCCTGTGCCTGAGCCAGGGGTCCGATGAACCGCGGCTTGATGACGTTCTTGCCCTGGTACTCGTCCAGTTGGCCGGGCGGGTCAGGCAGGCGTCCGGCTCGCTGGGTTATCGCGGCCTTCTTGTCCCAGATAGGTGTGACGAAGTCGCGGTACAGGTTGCCCACCTGCGAAACGAGCAACACCGCCGTCTCGGCCTGCCATTCCATGATCTGCGTGGCGGTGACCCGCTCCTTGCCCTTTTGTGAGGCAATCATGTTGAGGCCCTTCCAGAAGGTGTATCCGTACCGACCCCGGATCAGATCATTGCAGGCATTCTCCCGGTCCAGGCCGATGGGGAAATTGAGGCCCTGGAAGATGGGCGAGATGACCTTCTTGGGGTCCCGGTAGAAGTTCCGGCCGTGCGGAAGGAGTGAGTAGTCGTTTCGTAGTTCCTCCGGGATCATAAAGGCCGGGTCAACGGACAGGTGCGAAGCCAGGAGCAGGTCCTTGCCGAACTGTTGGCTCTTGTATATCTCGACCATGACGTCCATGGCCGGGCTGTACCCGTTTGACTCGTCCGAGTTTCTCCTGAAGAGCCAGACGGTATAGGGGTTGAAGTCGAAGCCCTTGAGGCGGACCATCTGGGCGACATTGCCCTGCCGTGGGGTCGAGCCGGGCAGGATGGGTCCGCACTCGATATAGACGCTGGCCCACGGCTTGAAGGTCTGCTTGGCCTCAAAGACGGCCTCGTCGTCGTTCTTGCAGACGCAGTGCAGGAACTCGTACTCGTTGTGATCTTGGGCGGGGTCCTGGGAATCCTTGACAAGCTCCTTGGACAGGCGGTCGTCCGGGCCCTTAAAAAAGATACGGGCCTGCCGGGCGGTCATCGTGAACTTGCGGTGAACGGCAATCACGCGGCCCCAGAAGTCGAGCATGATCCATATCTGCCTCGGATGACAGACGAGGTCCATGGCCACACCGTCGTCGTCCAGGGTGACCATCGTCGCGTTCCCTACCGACGCCCCATCCCGCAGGCCCTCCGGGAACACCTCGTAGAAGTTGCTCTCCCCGAACTCGAACATCATCTGTTCGTTGTATTCCTGGCAGTAACGTCGCAGGGCGGGAGATTCTCTGGCCTTGCGGGTATTCAGGCGGGTCTCGAACCAGGGCATGGCCTCGGAGATCCCCCAGCCGAGCACTCCATCCACCCAGGTCAGCATGGCGTCCTGGGCGACCGCCGAGTACATCTTGGACTGTCGATACTGGCCCCGGCTGGCTCCGATCCAATCCTGTCTGCGCGGATTCACCCAGTCCGAGGCGTCCTGCATGAGTCCTTCGTATTGCTCCCGGTCGTCCTCCATCTCCTTCTGGCGGGCGACGAGGCTGGCTGTAATCATGTCGAGTATCATGGGGATCTCCTCAACGGAATTTGATTCCATCTATCAATAGCCTTTCCCTTGGATACAAATAAAGATGTCATTCCTACTTCAATTCTTACCAGAACCGCCTTCTTTTTCGCAAAATCCCGATATTCTCTCATCTTCTTCCATCCTCCGCGAAATATAAGGTCGGCACAAGCCAGCGAACAAACTGTCGCATTGAATATATTCCCTCCGCGAGAACTACTTTTATCGAACGTCCCTATTATCTGACCCGGTTCCATAGCATCGTTACACCATGGCTCCATGTTAAACTCCGTCCCACAGATATCGCATTTTTTAAGACAGAGATTTGGCCTTCGCTGAAAGTAAACCGTGGCTTTTCCCATAATGGCTGATTTGATTTCAACATTCATAGCGAGGTCACCTTTCTGGACGTCTGCGGCCAGGCCTGCGCCAACTCCCCGGTGAACAGGGTTGGCTTGGGCGTAAGGGATTTCTCGGTTTGGATGATCTGCGATCGTTCCTCGGAGAAGAGGTTTTGCTGCAAACTGCCCGGCGTGCCGGCCAGACTGCCGCTCATCCTGCCGCCGAGCCGCAGGACCTCGTTGCGAACGGAGAAGACCGAGGCCTCTACGCTGGGCGAACTACTCGTGGGTTGAGTTGGGGCGGGCGTATCGAAGATACTCTTCGGCATTTTGAGTACGCCTGTTGCCAAAAGAGCAAATGGAAACAACAAGGGTAATAGGGCGGCAAGCATTATCATCGTAGTCCATCCATCAAAGGGTCATATTGTTCCTCGGCCTTGGCGATCGCGGCCTCGCGGTACGATTGGGCCGCGGGCCTGTCTGCCCTCTCCTCGTCCCCGCCGCACATCCAGACGGCCCTGAACGCGGCCTCGGCCTTGTCGCCGTGCCCATCGCTGGTCCGGGGATGTATGACGCTGATCGTTCGGCCCTGTCCGTAGCAGATGTCGGTTTCCTTGAGGGCATCGTACAGGCCGGGGTCGAAGGGCAGTTCCAGTTCGTGGGCCAGGAGCTTGCTCTTGAAGTTCGTGAAGGCTACGCCGGACATGGGGCTGGTTACGACCTCCAGGCCGCAACTCTTGAGGAAGTGCGCCACCCACCCGCCCGCGTAGCGGTCGATGCAGGTCTCCCAAAGGCTGTACCGGCTCACAAGTTGTTTAATGCCAAGCCGCAGTTCGTCGGCGTCCTTGGTGTCCCAGGACAGCACGCAATTCACGACGACGACGTGGCGGTTGGTGTCCATGTGGGCGACGGCCATCGAGAACCGGTCCCGGCCCGACAATCCGCTTTGGTCGATCCCGGCAAAGTACATCTGGCCCGAATCGGGCGGGATCTCGTCCACCATCAGGCGGACGGTGTCGATATCCTCCGTCCGCAGGGCATTGGTCAGGCTCTCCGCGAACTCGGCCCCGAACTCCCGCCGGGCGTTGTCGGGATTGCGGCGGTACTCATCCTTTATAAGGGCCATGTCCACGCTGGGATTGGTGACCCAGGTTGGGGCATGGCAGGAAAAGCGATGCGTCAGGGGGCAGCCGGCCGCCAGGGCGTCCACCGATTCCTTGTCCAGGTCCCAGAACAGGCCCGTCTTGGTCGCGGGCGTGGAGATGAACGCCTCCTTGCCGCCCTGGACCTGAGAAAGCCTGGGCCGCAGGCTGTCGTAGACGACGTTGTCCTCGCGGGGTCCGGTCTTGCGATAGTGTGCAACCTCGTCGAAGATCAACATGAAGGCAGGCAGGCCCCTGGCCGCCGTATCGTTGTAGGGGAAGCTCTGGATGACGTTGGCGTTCTTGAGGACGATCCGGGTCATGGACGCCTTGTCGGTGGCGGCCAGGTGGGCGAGCTTTGAGTTGTACAGGCGCTGTGTACACTTCATCTGGACCACGTCCTGGGCCTGCTTGAGGCTCGTGGCCGTGATGATGCAGTACAGGTACTCGCCGGGCTTGACGTACTGACGCCACCGTGGCCGTGTGGACTCAAAGAGAGCCAGGCCGGAGATGGACTCTGATTTGCCCCCTCGGGCGCCCAATCTCATCTGGATCTGCTGTTTCTCGCCGTGGCCCAGGCACTTGAATGTGGTATCCCCCGTGATCTGTGCGTAGAACTCACGGTCCTTCTGCGTCATGGGCAGGTCGTAAATGGCTCGGAAGATGACCTCCTGGGCGTGGTACTTGACGAAATCCCAGTCCATCCAGTCCCGCAAAAAGGTAACGATATCGGCCCGCTCCCAGGGCTCACTGCACACTACGATATCGGGGGAACCTTCATCCATGCCCAAATACCTCTAACCAGAGGCGATTGGGATGTCAAGGGGATTTTAATGGGCGGCGTTGGGCGGTCCTTCCCGCCACAGGGCCAAAACGTCCTCTGCCAGCCGTTCCTCTCCGCCTTCCAACCCAATCTCGGCGGGGACTATGACGGGGACGGTCATGCCTTCCTTGTAGACCGAGATGGCCGTACCCTTGCGGATGGGCATGGACCGGATGTTTTCACGCGGGATGCCGCCCGCGACCAACAACTCGATGACTCGTTCGGGACTCATCTGATACACGGGGTCATGCCTTCCTCCAGCCCGCCATCTCTAAAACAAGCCTAGCATCTCGATCGTTACCGTTGTGTCCACAGCAAATAACGGCAATCCACTTCTTGTCGGACATAACCTTCCGTATGTGCCCACAATGACTACAGCGGTAGCGGCGTAGGCGTTTCTTCATGGCTTCCTCCATCCCGCCTTACCCTTGGGCCGGTAGATGATTTTCATTGAGGGTCTCCTTTTGTGTCGTCAAACAACAAGGGCGTCCTGCTCGTCCATGCTTTTGAGCGGGACGAGCATCATTTCAGATAGCCTCCCTCTTTGAGGGCAGACTCAAGATTTATTTCTTCGTCTGCCAATCCGGCCCAATTAGACGCTTTCAAGCACACCACTGCCGCCTCTGCGATCTTCCGCAGTCGAACAAGTTCTTCCTTGTCGTCCTTGTGGGCCTTGATGGCCATGTCATATCCTCGAATAAAAATAGGTCATTTGTGTTCGTCAAAAAGAGTAGTGACATCGACCCCGTTGACTATCAACATCTCTGGGGCTACAACAAATTCGCCCGTCTTGCCGAGTTGCCCTTGCGACAAAAGGGACTTGGTCTGAAAGGCCTCAATGTGCGTCCATGCGGATCGAGGGTACAGTTCCTCCAATAAGGGGTCCTGGTAGTAAGATACGACCACGCGGGCCTGTCGAAATCGGGCCAGCGTCTCGGCCAGTCTGGCGTGGTCCTCCGGCTTGAAGTCGTGGATGTACCTGGCCCCCTTCTTGAGGTAGGGGGGATCTACATAGATAGCGGTCCCGGACTTATCTTCGATGCGGGGTATCAACTCAAAGGCGTCCCGCTGTAATATCCAGACACCTCTCAGTCTATTGGCCCAGGCAGGAATGGAATCAACCGCCGATTTAAATCGAGTCGCCGGATCTCCGCCGTTGGCGGTGTAGCGAACACAGAAGGATGTGTTTGACTTGCGAGTTCCGGCCACACCATTCTTGCCCATCCATGATTCTACAAAGAAGTCATAGGCCGCGTCCAGTCCTGTGCGATCGGGATATTCTTTCTCTCTGGCCTTGGCCTCAAGGAAAACCGTTTCGCAAAAAGTTGTACGCAAAAGCCGCTCAAAGAGGGCAGGGCCTTCGTTGGAGGCAACTACCTTAGCTAGATTTACAACGTGCCCATTCATGTCGTTCAGCGTCTCATTTCTACAGGCTTGCTTTGCGAACAGAACCGCCATCGATCCACAGAACGGCTCCCAGTAGGCGTGATGTTTGCCCAAGAGACGGACGATGGTAGGGGCAAGGGTGCGCTTTGCACCGAACCATGGAGCAAGGCCGGTGATCTTCATTTCACTTTCCATTGAGCCTCCATCCCGCCCTAAAAAGACAACTCATCAATCTCTGATTGAGTAGGCTTACGAACCTTCTTGTCCTTAAAGGGGACCTCTTTGATAGGGTGGGCACAGTAGGGACAAAAGTGAAATCCATTGGCTGTCGGTCCGCCCTCATGAAATTCATGGAACGTTCCACATTCCCATCCTCCATTCTCCTCCTCCCTCCACTCGCACGGCTCCGTCATCCTCTTGGCGTGGGCAAGAGCAAGCTCATGGGACAGACTTGTAGTTTCACCTTGTTCTCCCCACATTTTTAACCATTCCTTGCAATCTTCCTCGCTGTTCGGGTCAAAGTCTTTCATGCTGTCTCCTTTCAAAGAACGGGGACCTTAGGCCGATGGATTCAAGCATTTCCCTTAGCCTTTGCAATACTCTGTTCAAACCGAATCTGACACGCCTTGCCTTCCCTCGACTTCATGTGCTTGTGTCGAATTGCCTTATTGACACATCCCAGGCATAGCCCATTCTGGCTTGCCCCAGGCTTGCCACACTCGACACATCTTTGGTCTAGGTTGATCCTTATTTCTGCTTTCATCTTTCTCCTTTCTCAAAGAACAGGGACCTTAGGCCGATGGATTCAAGCATCTTGTCAGTCTCCTGTTAATCCTTCGTCTATCTTACGACACATTTGGCATGGATACGCCTTCCCTTGGGGACGACTCTTGCGTGTGATCCATTTCGCGTGACCGCACTTCAATTCAAGAAACCAGATCAGTTTATTCATGGGGGATCTGGTGATGGACAGGAATTCCTGTCTATATGTTTTATGCTTACGCACCTTATGAATGAAACTGACGTGTCCGTTGCGGTAATCACAGTGAGTACAACTCGTATAGGAATGATCTGGATGATATGCCATCCTTCCCTTCTTACATTTCGGGCATCGCATACTCTTTCTCCTTTCAAAGAACAGGGACCGCAGGCCGGGCTTGAGTACCGACTCCCAGAGGAGCGATGCGCCCCACGCGCAAAGATGCTTGCAAGACATCATCGAGTGTTCACGCATTCCTGACGATACCATCTGGGCCTCATCGTCGCTTATAGGCGTGTCCTTCCATGCCGCTGCGGTCCCTTGTTCGTCACTCATCTTCTATAAACGGAGAGTGAGGGATCAAAGCTCCATCCTGGACAGGACATCAGCGATAACCCCCCTGCTTATCTTGAGGCTGTTTTCAATAGCCTTGAGGTCCCTGGCTATTGGGGCCGCCGGGACAGATTCGGGGCCGATCTGATCGCCGGGGATGGTGGGTACGCTTGGTCTGCAAGCGCCCATTAACCGCTGATTTAAGAGGGTGGCGATCTCTTCATACTCCTTTGCAAGCGCCATTAGGGCGTTGATCCCAACAGTTATTGCGCCTTCTCTTTGTCCAGCCTTCGCGTCATTCATTGTAGCTCCTTTCAAAATTTGTCCTTGTCCGGCCCCCTACTCATCTTCGTCCGCCACGGCCTTATTTCCGCCGTCCCAACTGTTGGGCTCGTGGATCTCCGCTTCATACGCCTGGTTAAACTCCTGGACCGAGAAGGGTTTGTCCTGGAAACGGAGGGCCAGCCTCTCGCAGATGTACGCCATCTCCCGGTGGTTTGCTTCCTGGGCCGGGGTCCACCTCCGGAATAGGGACGTTTCCGGGTCCGCGGCCGTGCCATCGGGGCACGAGCCGTTCTCGTATGGTTCTTGCATCTGATTTCGTCGCCTTGCAATCGCCAGAACGCGCCACTGCGTCATCGTAATCCTCTTGGGCGACAGTCGTCATTGGACTCCATAAAAACCCCGAGCCCGCGGCCATGACATACCACGGGGCGTGCCTTTCGCGGGTCGGGGTTCAACAAGATGTCAGGATCATTGTCATGGCAGGGGAGAGACTACCGCGGACCCCTTGAGATGTCAAGAGGAAAATTGACTATTCATCTTATCAATCCGTCCGTCCCATGCGTCTCCAGCATTCCCTGAACAGGTACTCTTGTAGATAGGCTGAGGCTTCGTGGTCGTCCGTCACTACAACCGAAGCGTTTCTAAGGATGTCGAACGCAGTGTGATGCGTCTCATGACAGAGATCATAGACGAGATCGGCCGACCTCTTTGTCCTGTTCGTAGTCCAGATTAGGTACTCAACGCCCTGCGTCTTCGTGTTCACAATAGTCATAGCATGGCCCGCATGTCGAGGTGAAATCGCATCACGAATACCAAACCGCTCGGCTATATACTCATTCGCCGCAGCCGCGGGCCCATGCAACAGGCAAAGGTCAACGCCGTAGATAGGTACATAAAAAATCCACCGCCTCAAAGTCAAAATCTTCTTCATCAATCACCCCTTCCTGTCCCAGTGCCGCCCCCTGTCCATCAACCGCCTCACCCTGAACGGCCGAGGGAATGCCTGCGTAGCCCCGTCGATGTACGCCCACCTCCTCCAGTACGCCAGGCCACAACCCTCGTACATCCCCGCCTTGCAGATGCACCACGCGTACACGCCGCCAAGCCGCTCAGCCAGCCCTTCTTTGCCGTAGAGTAGTTTCGTCATGCCGACAACCCGGCCTCCTTTTGCGACATCCCCTGTCCGGCAACTTCCTTGCCCCGAACGGCGGGCCGTCATTCCGCACCATTCCGCACCATTCCGCACCATTCCGCACCATTCCGCACCATTCCGCACCAAACTGATTTCAGGCCCCGACCTTTTGTCTACGAAGCCTACGAATACCCAGCCTCTCCCTCAGGTTCTTCTCGATAACAGAGATCATCGCCCCCGTAAGCCCAAGGGCCTCCCCCGCCTCTTTCTGAGACCTCCCCTCTCCATACCTGCACACGAGGACGAGCCAGTCCCGGTCTGAGATGTGCCTCCTCGCCTTAATCGCCTCAAGCTCCTCTTCCACCTCAAGGGCACTATCCGCATCCAGCGTCCCGGGGAGAAGGTCATCCATGTCTGCCCCCTCCGCAACAATCTCAGAAAACCTCGACGTCCCCAAGAAAACTCCTCCGCCCTTCTGTCTACGACAGGCGCGCGCCCTGCGGATGTACTCGAGAATCGCCCCCCGGACGTAAGGCGTGATGAACGTGATGAACTTCCCCTTCCCAGGTTCCCATCGATCGACAGCCTTGAGCCCCCCCAGAAGTCCAATCTGAACGAGATCCTCCACATCCACCACAGCGTCGGAGTAGCCCGTCCGCCACGCCCAGTACCTCGACACGCGCATCATCGTCTCCACAAGGACCTTATCGATAGGCAACACCGCTCGTTCCATCAATCCAACCACCTTAAACTCTACCCAGAACGGCATACGTCATTTCTTGCCCTCGAAATCCGTAAAGCCAACGGAAATCTCCGACGCCGCGAACACAGCCTTCGAAGAACAGCTACATTATCCGGATGACACCAGAGCCGTTCTCTATTCACCAAAAAAAACAACGGCTCCTGCCGCAGAACCTCCTTGATTTTGTCAGGACGATTCAATCTCTTCCATCGCTTGTATCGAATCACCCCATGTGTCCTGGGCAACAACCCACTTGTCTCAACGCGGTATCCAAGAAAAACCTGGAGCAAACTATCTTTTATCTCCCGTACCGTCAGACCACCGGCAGTTGGCAGTAACTCCCTGTCGCAAGCACATCCCGCCTTGTAGCCAATAGGACGAGGGTAGGGCCATAACTGCTCAAGATCAGACAACTTACACCGACCGGCCGTGTACCCTTCATCCCAATCCGGCTGACCATAAATATCAAACATCTTAACCTCCTGTTATCCAGAAACTCACTCCTCATCTCAGAGAGTCGGTTCAAGTAATTTATTACACCTCTGACAATTGGTCTTACGAGCTCGCTCATGCCATCTATTCGGATTCATACCTGTACCCTGTTAAAAGAGGGGAATCTGAGAACTTGGGTCGCCTGCCCCAGAAGAACACTCTGTATTGTCAGGTTCAATACTCTCCTTCCCCCCGTCCACCCCTACCCGCCCCCCCTGTTTGTGTTGGGCCCGCCCCGCCATGTCCAAGGATGTCCAATCATGTCCAAGGTTGTCCACCGCATGTCCAAGGATGTCCAAGGTCTGCTGTTGGGTGTAGTTGGGAGGCTGCCCGGACTGACCAGCACCATCTATAGTGCCTCCCTGTGCCTGACCTACTACCTGTGGTAAGATCATGCCCTGTGCTATCTCTGCCCTCGTGCTGATGTTGACTGCATCCACGTATCCCCATAACTCAGCCTCAGTTACAATCCTTACAGATGATACCCTGATCCAGGCCGTACACTCGCCACGCCTGCCGCCTGCCATCATCGCAGCATGACGCACGATGCGGCCGCCACCCGTATTGAGCTCGCCCCAGACTATTACGTACTGCTCCCGGCAGATGCACTCACAGGCAGCCACCGCCTCATCACCCTCTACTATACAGCAGATCTTATGGTCCACGTCCGGACGCTGATTGGGATTGTAAGTGATTAACCACCAAGCACATACAACACGCTTGAGCATGGTTGGAGAGGCATTGCGGAGGAGGATAGGGTCGTGGTATACTTTCCCGCCCTGCTTAATCATTTCTTATCCTAGTATAAGCCGACGTGGTCGCACCGGCCCCTTTATCCCCCGGTTAATCCCTAGTAATTCCCTAGGAATAGGGCGTGATTTATCCATGGTGTCTTGGGTATACACTACAGGTAGTGGTTTTAGGATCAGTTTTATCTTGCGTGGAAGGGCGCAAGGCAACCCCTATGCGGTTTGAGGCAATTGAGCGATAAGTACAACCGCATTAAGGACTTAGTTAATACGCTCATGCCTGCCAAGGGTTATGGTTGCCGGCCCCTTGGCCTACCCGGGTAATCCTTCTGGGAGTCCGGGATTAGATCGGATTGCTGCACCCGACCCGCAACCCTCTGGATATGTCCATTGTTTGGGGACACCGTGGCCCACGGGGTTATCGCGAGCATCCTTGCCCGACGGTCCGGCCTTACCTATGGCCACAAGCCGGATCACGTGAGCTAACAGATTGTTTGTATGCACGAAAGAGTCTGTCTACCACGGCGCACTGCTTTCGCGTGAGCAGGGCTCCGCTGTAACATCCGCAGAGAAACGACAATTCCCAGGGGGTAAGTTGCGCTTTTGCTGGGCCGAGCAAGTACATGATTTTCTTATCCGTGGGCGTCTCGTGCTCGGCGGGATCGTAGGTGGGTCTGGACGGATCTCTGGTGATCTGGGCCGGGCCTCCGAGCGATCTATGCATTTTGCCCCCCAGGCTGGCGCAGAAGTAAAGCCCCGGCTCTAGGTCCGGGGCTCTTGTTGTTGTCTCGATCGAGCTTGATGGTATCATTGAGGATCAGCATGGGCAACATAATCAAACATCCTCCATCCTCCGCTGTCCAGACATTTTTCCAAAGATTTTTTTCTCGCCCTAACCCATTGTACGCCCACAGCATACAATTCAGGACATCCGGTATCCTCTATAATCTGCTTGACAAGTGTATGTTGGCAACGTACTATCACAGATGATCCGGCGTGGATCACGATCAGACAGAGGACAGGATTAGGAGACACAACATGAGTATCATCCGTTGGATCTATAGTCGATTTTTTGAGCCCCGCACAGAAATTATCAACATCCAATTACTCTAACAACCGTCCGCGATTGCGGGCCGGGTGTACGGCCTGGAATCCAGGACAGACGACAAGGAGAAAAGCCAATGTCAATACAAACCGATGCAAGTGTATGTGGAACCATTTTTGCCGACGCCGAGGGCAGGACCTGCGCGTGTGAAATCGAAATCCCAAGCCCCACCCCTGCCGAGGTACGGCAGAACATGACGACGGTTTTTCCGTTCATTTGTCTCCATTCTGGCCCGCACAAAGGCCCGCCCATTGTTCCGACTGTATAGGCCCAGCGCCCCCGCACGGTTCGCCGGTTCGACTCCGGCACGGGGCCTTGCAGAAACATCACCAAGAGCGCCTGGCGCAAGGAGGTGTATCATACAATGCGGGCAAACCCCCGCAAGGCCCTGCGAGGACGCCGGGGCCTGGAATCATAACCGCCCGCCTTGTCGGTGGGCCAACGTGGAAAGGGTAAGGCAATGACACACAAACAACAGAGGGTGAAATGAGAGCCAGTCTGTTGGCGATGCTCAAGGCTGTAGGCTATCAGGAGTGCGGCTTAGCCTGGAGAATCGGCAAAAATCCCAAGGCGTACTGGTGGATCAAAGTTGACGATTGCACAGAGAGTCAACGCGAATTTGACACGATCACAGAAGCCCAAGCGGATCTGGATAGGCTTCTCGCTGAAGCCCAGGAGACGAAGCCATGACCTCTATAAAATACGAAATCGAGGTATGTGAGACGGGCGAGACCAAGGAGTTTGAGACTCTCGACGAAGCCATTGAGTGGATAGCCAAGGTGCGCCAAACATTTGGAGACGCTGGTATTGCTATGCGATTCAATTGTATTAAAATTACGAGAGAGGAAGTGGCACTGTGAAGAAAACGCTACCCAAGAGCATCTCACCCCGCATCAACATTATGTTCGGGGAAGACGACACATCATTACAGGACTTGAGAGACAGAAGGGATATGGCCACGAGAGACGGGGACTTCAAGCTGGCCCTTGCGTGCGCGATTGAGATTGACAGGATAAAATTCCCCAAAATGACTCCCAGGAGGTGAAACCATGAGCATCTACCAAGAACTGAAAGCCGCCGGTGTCCCGCTGGATTCCCACGAATCCGACCTCTACGCCAAGGTGACACCCGAATCCCGGACAATTTTGAGCCGGTACAAGCACAAAGGAAACCTATCCACTTTTCTGAACCAAGTCGAGGGCAACCTTTGGTACGAAATCCCTTTTGCCTTTGACCCCTGGTATGCCGAACAGACAGGAAAAGCCATTGCAATCGTCGCCCGCAATTCCCACGACCGGCTCGTCAAGGCCCTGGAAGACACAACCGCCTGCATGGAAGAATTCCACGCCGAAGAAAAGAGCCAAGACCATTTCGGCGATGGGTCAGAGGGTTGCTCATACTGCGAAGCAATAGTTGCAGCCCGTGCCGCCCTGGCCGAAGAGGAGGCACGAACATGAGAAGTGACCGAACAATCTATCTTATCACAACGCCCGATGGTCAAACCTTACACGCGGAATGGAAGTGGAGCGTCAGCCGTGGACGTGACACCTATGGGTACAATATCTGTACCCTCTACATCGACGGCCGCAAGGTGTCGGCCTGCAACGGTGGAGGATACGACATGGAAGGGACCTGCTTGGGTCACTGGTTCGCGGCCCATGCCAAAACTCGCCTCTTGACACTGACCAAGGAGTTTTATGATCTGTCCTTCCATGACCCGGACTACGATCCAGGCAAGGCCATTCCCGTTCAGGTCCCCGCCGGGGAATCGGACGAGGGCAAGACCGTAGAAGAATTGGAAACAGAGGGCAAGTCTTTAGGTCTGGAACGTTATCAGGCATTTTACCTAGCCAGCTCCAAGACACCTGACGCCAAACGCCGCATCCCTCTGATTGACGGAGCCGTGGGAATTTCCTTTGTGCAAGCCATTGGTCAAGCCTGCGGGTACTCATTCCGCCGCATTGCCAACCCTTCCGCAGGTACTCGTTCAAGTCCATCTGCGCTCTTTATCCATCTTCACAAAGCCCTGCAGGATCGACTTGAAGGATTGAAAGCATGACCCCCAAGCGCTGTGAAACCTGCGTGCATTGGAAAGAGATCCAGGAGCCGAAGAACTACGGGACCTGTAACGGCGTGACCTACCACAAGTCGGCCGGGACCCGGTGCAAGAACTGGACGCCCGAACCCTGGACCGCGGAGCGAGTCAAGGCCCTGCGCGAATCCTACCAGATGAGCCAGTCCGAGCTTGCCCACAAGATGGGAATCAAGACTGAGACCTTGCAGAACTGGGAAGGTGGACGACCGATCGGCGGACTCGGTGTGGCCCTGCTGAATCTGATGGAAGGGCGGGTCAAGAAATAAAGGAGGGGGACCGGCCCGGTTACGGAGCGAGTCGGCCCCCCGAGGAGGAAAGATAGCAAAGTTCATCATCTGGGCTAGCGGCTCAATATCCTGCATCCGCCGTGCGTGATGATGGGCGGCTTATTCGCGGGAAGGACCCGGACGGCGAACGTGACGATATCGTTGAGGACGGCTCCTTGGCCTACTAGAAGCTCCGTTGCCTGAAGGGTGACGTAATGGATGCCCTGCTGCTCCGTTGTGGGCCACCACGTCCACGACCAGGCCCCGTTGGGGTCCGCGGCAAGGGTCGCGCCCGGAGGAGATGTCAAAGCAGCCCCAAACGGGTCTCCATCAGCATCGGCCGTCGTGCCCCAGCACTGGACACCAGAGCCGGCCCGGACGTCCACGGAGGCCACGAGTCTACCCTGGACCTTGGAGGGTTCCACCCAGGCTGGAACTGCTGCGCCGAACGTCAGGCAGGATGCCAGGACGACGACTGATAATAGTGCTGTGATTCTCATGGGATTCCTTTCAAACCAGCTCTTCCACTGTGATTTCGGCCCTCATGGGCTCACCGTACTCCACCGAAACCTGGGCCCGGATCACTTGCTTGTCGTCCTGCCATACGATTCCGGTCATGGCGTCGCTGGTGCTACGGCAGAGCTTGTCCCAGTCGGGTTCCCGTCGATGGTGCGGATACCCCGGTGCGGATTCGCGCAGCTCGCCCTTGCTGTTGTAGTGGGCCTGGGGCCTGGGGCAGTAGAACGAATAGATCACGGCCACGGGGCCACGGATCAGGCCGGGCAGGTTGCGGGCCGCGATGGCCGCTTCCGCCCTAACTGAGTCCATCCAAGGCTTCGTGAATTTGCTGGCCGGCACGGCGATCGGCCTGCCCCCTGCCTTGCCGCCCCGTGGCATGAAGGTCTTGCTTCCCGCCCCTGCCAGTCTGCCCAAAACCGTGAAGTGGATGGTCATGGCTTCCGTCCCGCCTCTCTGAGCTTGCCGCACAGGCTATCCATAGCCTCGAGCATGTCGTGGCCGTTGCCGACGAAAATATCCGCAAACAAATGGTTATCCACTCTGGTTAGGTGCGCCCACACCCACTCTTTGTCGGCCATGAACTGCAATCGCCAGTCCGCTTTCAGGTAGTCGTTCAGGTCCATCTGGTCTCCTTATCTAGCTTAACAAAAGTCCTACAAGGCACGATCTCGGTCCTGGCCGTCCTATGGGCGCCCCCGCCCCACGTCCAACGCCGGGACGGACCCGCCACGTTGCGCAGGATTAAAACCGCAGGTCCTCATCAATCGCACTAGGCGGGTCATAAACCGGCTCCCTGTGAGCCTGTCTGGCCGCCTCGGCGTCGGCCTCATCGGCATTGACAGGGGGCAGGTCGTCGGATTTGTTTCGGATTTCGTCCCGATTTCGGATTTCCGTCGGATTTCCGTCGGATTTCGCCTGTCCTACCCATAGACCTGCCAGGACCTTGGCTTGCGTCGGGGGCTTTGGCGGTACCGGCAGGGCCTTGACCGCTGCCTTGACCAGATCAGGGGCCTCCGTGCCCCCCTTGAGGCTCAACAAGAACCTCCGACCTGGCGTATCTGGACCTGCTAAAGTCAATCGTCTGGCCTCTGCTGCTGCCCGCTTGCCCATCAGCATCCCATCCGGGATCTCGTCCGGGACTTGTTCGACCTGGCCGGACCACCGGCCACCTTCCCGACCCTGGATCTCCCCGGCTGCCGCAGAAGCCGCCAAACCCACCCGTTCCTGGTTGCCGCGGTCGCAGGATGGGGTGAAAACGGGCCACCGTTGCCCCTTCCAGCCCTGTTTGGTCTCTGGAGGGTCCAAGCATACCACCCAGGCCTGACAGTCCGTCCCCATGACCCTGGCCCCGGCCTGGGGCCTCCTCGGCAAGGCCGTCCTGAAGGATCGGACATCCAGTTTCTTCCCAGGGGCCTCCTGGAGGTCGTGCAGGATCTTGAGTGCCGTCTCCTGGGTGGTCAGCATGAGATTGCTTACCCATCTTCCCATGATGGTATCGGCTACGGGACTATTGCCCCGCTTGATCCAGGGCTCAACCTCAGAATCGAACATTTCTTGGGCCTCAAGGGCGGTCATTGCGTGGCGTCTCTCCGTGGGCAATAATCGGCGTTCTCGTGGTTTTCCAGGGAACAGACTTCGCCGTACTCACATTGTTGGCACACTGGGTTTTCCGCGTCGTATTCAATCATATATGCCCCTGCTCTTTCAGTCGCTTGACCCGGTCTGCTGCTGATAGCTGGACCGGCCTGGCTGGTTTCTTGGCCTCCCACCGCCGCTCCCGTATCCAGTTGTGCAGGGCTGGGAATTTTCCGAAGGACCCCCCGTCCCGCCATTCCTTGACCTGTTGGGCTAGGATCTCACAGACGTGGTCGATCTCCATTATGTTCAGCGGGGGCCTGAGCCCTCGCATGGCGTCCAGACAGGGAATATCGATCTCCGTGCCTGCCAAGACATATGCCGCCTTGAGCTGGTCGAGGATTTCACTGGCCTGGCTGTGTTCGTTCGTCATGGCTGCACCTTAAAAAGGACGCCCCGGCGGGAGGGAGAGGGAGAGGAAAGCGAGAGACCGCCGGGGCGTGTACGTGCCATTGAGGGTCCAGGGCGACCCGCCGCGGAATCCGTTCCATGGCGGGCCGTCCGAACCGATACCCATACAACAGAAAAGGAGGACATGCTAGTACCTGTAATCACGCTATTTGACCATCCTCGATTATCAGCGTGGCCTCATCCGGGTCGGCCGTGACTCTCGTTCCGATCACCTGAAAGCCCGCGTCCTCGGACCACTTGTCGAACCCGGCCAGGGTGTCCCCGTCCATCTGCTCCAGGCCGTCGATCAGGATGAACCGGCACTCGGGATTGAGCCTGCTCACGATCTTGGCACAGAGGATCAGTTCATCGCTGCCGGCCAAGGCCTCCCAGGTATCGCCCTTGTAGGCCAGTTCTCCGTCTTCGTTGATTCCGATGTCGGGGTCGGGCATCTTCGCGGAGGCCAGGAGGTCCGTCTTGGCTTGGCGGGCCTTCTCCAGGACCTCGTCGGCCTTCTCGGTCGCGTTGTTGGCCTCAATGGCCTCCTTGGTGGCCCGCATGATAGCCTCGTTGGCTTGCTGGACCCGGGCGAATTCGGCATTGATCTCAGTGGCCTGCTGGATGTCCGCCTGGAGTTGGGCAACGTCAATCTCGTCGGGAATCGGAACTGCCGGAGTAGCCTCAGCCTTAGCCAGATCCTCTTTAGCCTTGCGGAGTTCCTCTGTCAGCTCCTTGATGCGGTTATTCAGCCGGGCCAAGTCCGCATCGTGGCTTCGGAATGCGTAAACAATCCGTTGCCGCTCCTCATTGGCTTTGTTCGCCGCCTGGAGCTGCTGCATCAGACCGGAGATGTCGATAGGCTCATCGCAGGGGGCCTCCAGGGGCTCGCCGGCATGAGCCTGAATCGTCATCTTCTGCTTGGCGATCCCGTTGGCCACCTTGCGGGCGTCGTAGGCCGCGTCGATCTTGGTCTGTACCTCGGCGAGCTGCTTGTCTATCCCCAGGCCCTTCAAGAGCAGGTCGCACTTCTCCTTGGGCTTGGCCTGCCGGAAGGCCCGCAGGTCTAGGGCGAAGGACGTGATGAACTTGTCGAGTAGGGCCTGCCCGCCCTTGGTCCCCTTGGTCTCGTCCATGACCGTCAGGGTCCCATTCTTGCCCTTGCGGGTGACATGGATTCCGTTGTCGAACTTCACGTCCAGTTCCGCGGGGGTTTCGGCCCCTCTATGGTTCGGCTCGGCAGGACGGTACTTGTCCCCCCCACAGGCCCAGGCGAGCATGTCCAGGTTCGTGGTTTTACCCATCCTGTTCTTGCCGCCGATGATCGTCAGGCCCGACTTTTTGGGCTCGACGTGGACCGCCTTGATGCGACCGGCGTTCTTGATGGTGTATTCAAGGATAATCATTGGCCTTTCTCCTTTACTCTGCGCTCCAGTGACTCGGCGTCACGGACCAAGGTCTGGTACGTGGCGAATGCAGAGGCGGTTTCCCGCTTGAGTTGCTCCAGCTTCCAAGCGAGCCACTCGCCTGGGGACATCAGATCTGCAATAAAATGGCAGTCCTGTCCCCGGCCAGAAGAATCGCGTAGGTGATATTTCGTGGTCTCCTTTTTTGCGATAATCGTATCAACCACGCAGACCTGGGGGCACTGCATGCCAACCTGCAAGACCACCACATCGCCGACCCTGTACTTGACTTCAATCGTGTTCATAATCTACCTCCTCACAGCTTCTTAAACCCGAGCCGCGACCCGCACTCGCAGGCCGCAGGCTTCACGGGGTACTCCTTCTTGCAGGCCAGACATCGGACGGTTGCCTTTGGTTCCTTCTTGGGGCTGGCCGGGGCATCCTCTGCCTCTGACTTCGGCACAAGGTCCTTGGCGGTCAGACACCGCGGACACTTGCCTGCCGCGTCGGCGATCTGGCCTGCCGTATACTCGCAGGGCCGGTTCTTGCTCTTACACATCAGGCAGACGAACAGTTCCTCCTGCTCTATCGCCCTGGCATCAAGACCTTGCTGACCGGTTAAAGGAAACCTCTGCTCGGCCTCCTCTGTGGATAGAGGGGCGGGAGGGGGCTGGACGATGCTTTCGCGGGTATCGTCAGCCCCCCCACGGCCTTGGTCCTTGACAGGCTCCGGCTCCAAGCCGGCAGTCGTCGAGGATTCGCCGCCTCTGGAAGAAACGGGCTTGTCGTTGACCTTCCTGGCCTTCAGTGTCTCCTTGACGCCAGCAACGCCCTTGATTTCTTGAGATTCGACATAACGAGGCCCGACGTCTTCCAGTTCGGTGGCCTCAGCCATGCCGTGTTTGACCTCTGGGCAATAGGCGTTGCAGAACCAGGAGGCGGCACGATACAGGAACATCAGACCTGGCATCGTCAGCCACTTGGAGCCGGTCTTTTTGTCCCATCCCTCGGCCTTGACCAGTCGCCAGTCAATCCAGGGTCCCTCCAATACTTTGTCCGTCTTGATCCGCGTGGCCACGGCCCGGACGCGATATCCTTCGTCAAAGGGGTCGTCGCCATCGACTTCAAACTCCAGCGGGTCTGTGAATAGGCCACTGTCATTGATGAGTCCGATGATGAACTTGCCCTCAAATCCCGGTCTGCCATGAACTATATACAGAGATTGCATGACGGCCCACGGAGATTTCTTGAGCCTCATGGCCAGTTCGATAGCCACAAAACAGTCATCGGGCTTTCCCCGGAACACCTCCGGGACCAGACTGGATCGGCTGTACCCTGTAGCCACTCGATAAGCCTCTTCGATGGTTGTGATAGCCACCCCCTGCCCGGCCAGTACAGACACGGCTGGCTTGGCGATGGCAGTCTCTTTTTTATCTGTCTCTGTCATGGGTATCTCCTCTAATTAAGCCTTCTTAAATCTTCCGACCCGGTACTCGGTCGGGTCAACGGTATAACCAGCACGCTGCTGGAGTAAGTACGTAAATGTCCCTTGGCTGCATCGAGCGGCCTCGGCGGTCCCCATCTTCTGCATCAACTTGGCCAGAGCAGCCTTCTCGGCGAACTCGGCATGCAGGCGGGCCAGCCGGGCGTCCTTGGCCGCGACGAATACCTCGTCGGGCACGGTCACGATGGTCTTGGGTTCCCGCTTGAGCCGCTTGATGATCCCGGGCGAGGGCAGGGCGTCGGGCATCTGGTCGGCCAGCCGCAATTTCCAGAACTCATCGGCGGCCTGCCTGATCTGATCGGCCAGCTCGGGGTCAAATCTCACCACGAACGGCACGAACAGTCGGACGGGCAGGAGGGCCACGACCTGGCATTCCGGCTGGTCCAGGCACATCATCTGGGTCATGGCCTGGATGACGACCCTCGGCGGTATGTCGTCGGTCCCATCGTCCCCCCAGTGCTCGTCCGTGTAGGTCAGGTGGCTCTTGGCCTCGATGGGATGGCCCGTAGCCACCACGATGGCATCGGGGTTCGCGGCCAGGCACGAGCCCTTGGGATCTCGGATGGCTTCGGGCGGTACGATTAGTTGTCCGATATGCAGTCTGGCCCATTCGAGGATAGCGGGCTCCAGGAGGTTGCCCGCCTCCAGCCATGGCCTTGCGCCGTCCTTCTCGGGATCCAATAGCCCCTGCTTCTCGGCCATGACATCAAAGGCGGTTCGGAATGGATCGAGGCCCAACACTGCGGACATATCCGAGGCCCCCAGGCCTTCGCGTCGTTTTTCAATCTGTGCTTGTGTCAGCGGCATGGTTCTATCCTTTCAAATCAAAGCTGGGGCCAGCCCGATGCGAACGAGAAGGGCTGGCCCCCTCAGAGGAGGTAGACAATGAGACCAATATCATACCCTGGACCATGTCCTCGATCACGGGAACGCAATCGTCGGGCTGGGTCGTATCGAAAGCAGGACTCATCGGATGCGGCAGTATCCGCCGGTCCTCTTTGGCCCGTCTGACATCGTCCCAGTAATCGTCATTATCGAATCGCTTGTGGTCACACATGGGATTTCTCCTGTTCGGCCAGCATGGCATCGGCAAAGAGGAACGCCCAAGCAGACCAATCCCGCTCTAGGTCTAGGTCGCCTTCGTGCTCCCGGACATCTTCCTCCCTCAAATGGAATATCAATCCTTGCATTGCCTGCCCCGCCAGATCCCGCCTTGCCTTCTCTCGGATCATAGCATCGAGCCAGTCTATCCCGCTGTCGGGGACGCGAAGTTGGATGGCGGCATAGGCGCGAAGGTTCTGTCCTGGTTCCCACCAAGTGCCCGCTACGGTTTGACCTTGCATTCCCGGAAAGGCTTGTCCCCCACCCTCTTTCGGATACTCTGATTTTGTTCCCATGCTGTTCTCCGTTACAAAAGAGCAAACCCCCGGTAGGCCCTCCGTGACCCCCCAAGCCTTCTTGCCGAACCGGGGTCATTCTTCTTCTGCGTCACCGTCACTGTCTTCTTTGATCCTGACCAGTTCGTCTCTCGGCGTCACAGTAATCGTCATGCCGTCCACGCGAAACTGAATCTTGCCGCCCTCTGTGCGCTGAAGATGTTCTTCGCCGATCAGGCCCAGCAGCTCTTTCTTGAGCTGGATCTCCTGTTCAAGAATCGACTGGCGCTCGAGCATAACCGCCCGGTACGCCTTCGCCTTCTTGGCGATTTTCTTTGACTGCTTCGGCCCCACGTCGATCAGTGCTGGTTGATTGTCTGACTTTGGTTTTCTCTTCGCCATAAGATCTCCTTCTTTGCTGTGTTGAATCAGCGTCTATGCCTGGCCCCGCGAATGGCGTGGAGCAACATTCGATTAAGACGAGAATTCTGCTTGGTCCCGGCGGCGGCCCTGGAGGCGTACCCGGCGGCCCCGGCGGCGGCAAAGGCGGCGGCAAAGGCGGCGTCAAAGGCGGCGTCCCCGGCGGCGGCAAAGGCGGCCCCGGCGGCCCCGGCGTACCCGGCGGCCCTGGTAACGGTCCCAGTAGCGTCCCCGGTAGCGTCCCAAAAGGCGGCAAAGGCGGCGGCCCCGGCGGCCCCGGCGGCCCCGGCTAAGACACTGGTAGCGGCCCGCAGGTTTTCATCACCCGTACGCAGATATTTTACTACTACGTCGGGCGCCTTCCATAGATGGATCACATCAAGGACACATAGCCTGGCGAATTTGCGAAGCACGTCAGTCACGTCAATGCCGCCGGCCAGATAGGTGCGGTCCGAACAAGCACATTTATCCGATCCTGCTACGATGACGCCACTGCCCCGCACTCGCCATATGATGGGGCTGGTCGCATATTTAAGAGCATCCAGGGGTCGCACGGACAGGTGTAAGCCATGCTGGCATAGGACGATATCACCATCAACGTGATGCGTGATGCCGAGCCGAATCTTCCTGTTGTCGCCGTGTGGCAAAACTTTACCGGCGGAAAACCACCAGCCCGTAACAGCCTTCATTTTGCCTCCTCTTGTCAATGTTTTGCCCTATACTCCATGATCGCCCGGCGAACCACCTTGCTCCGATCGTCGTCATCGTCGCCGATCTTCCTGAGCCGGGCGGCTTCTTTATTCAACCAATCCCATTCGCTCTTGCTTACTCTAACTTGAATTGTTTTCGACTTCATAATCATAATGTAATACGTTTGTGTTGCGGCCGTCAACAAGAAAATAATAATTTATTTCACTCGGACATGCCGCGCCTCATTGTTTAATAAGGTGGCATAGACTTGTGAAATTTCTTCATCGTTCTGCATTTTACACATCTTACATAAGTTGTAAAAACTCCGTCGTTCGTTATTTCAAACTCCCCCCCGCCGCAGACGCATTTCAATATCAATTCAATCGCTCCGGGATAAACTCGCTCGTAATATATCTTTTTTGAGTTGTCTATCTCTTCGTCGAAATGCCAGTCCCCTCGTGATGCACACATATACAAGCTCCTTCTTGGATTTTCAAGTTACCTTAGAATAGATCAAGCAGTCATTGTCATGGCTAACGGGAGACTATCGCCGACCGTCAGAGGCATCAAGAGGAAAACAGAGAAAAAACCAGCCAAGGGGGCTGGTTTAGGAGGAGGGTGATGAGAAGATGTTAGAAGATCGGTCTTTGTACTGCGTACTTCTCGATATCCGTCTGGGGATCGTAATGGACGCGGGCGGCTCGTTTCATCTTTGCGACGAACGGCTCGACCCAGGGGGGTATCCGATAAGTCCCCTTTTCCCATTGCTTTACGGTCCAGAGGGATCGCTTGACGGCCCTGGCGAACTTGGGCGCGGACAGGCCGCACGCCAGGCGAATGCGACGGAGTTCCTGGCCGGTCATTTCTTTTGTTCCTTCTTGAGAAGTTCCTGTATATACGGACCCCTGACGGATATCGGCTGGCGCTTGAATGCCTCCATCAGGGACAACGTATTGAAACTCTTCATCTGTTCTGCTATGCGCCTCTGTTCGTCCTCCGTATTTGCCCTGGCCAGTTGAGTCGTCTTCCACCTGGACAACACGGAGGGTTCCAGGAGGTTGGCGGCAATTCGATTCGGGCCGAGTGTTTCCTCTATCTTGGCCGCCTTGGCCGGGCCGGATTCCGTTTCAACCAAAGAGGTGTCCGTCTTGGCCTTGGTGTCGTACAATTTGACCAAAAGATCCATGTAGCGCGGAGTATTGATAAAGTCTTCCGGCCTCACGCCTTCATCCACAAAGGCCATCTGGACATCATCAAACCAGACATATTCCTCTCTGCCCCAGTCTTTCATCTCGGCCATATTGTCGCTGTCGAGCTTCACCTTGCGCCCATTGATATCAACGAGGAGTTCTCCCTTGGGGCCAACCTCATAAAAGCCAAAGACTCCCTTACCCGCCCAACTTTCGTACAGTTTTTGCGTGGCCACGTCCAAGGGCAACCCTTTTTCCTGGGACTGAACGAAAGTTCCAAGGGGGGGCACGAACGTCTTCATAAGGAACATGAAGTCCTGTTCATATTTGCGAAGAGCCGTCAACTTATCCGGCTCGCTCGAATAGATGGGCGCGCCATCATAAGGATCTCGCCGGGCAATCAAACCATTAACGAATCGGACCATTGGATTGAGTAATAGCGTTGCCCCGCGAGCCTCGGCCACCCCCCAATGCGAGAGCGTTTCTGTTGCGGCATCCTTTGGCGTCATCTCTCCACGGGCGGCCCGTCCTGCATAGTCGGTGGCAATCGAAAACACCTTTGTGCCTATCAAAGCGTCACCTAACCATTGCGGACACCACGTCAGGGCTTTGCCGTTAGGCAACTTCCCAAAGTTAAAGTGGACGCGATTCCGAATATAGTCCGGATGATTTCGTTCGATTTCGGCGCTTTCATCATTGCGATAGTTCCACAGATTCGAGGCCACAGGAAGACTTTCCGCCGCGATCAGGGCCTTGATCGGGTGATGGTATCCCCATCTCGCCAGCCTGGCCGTCGTGTCCAGATACCAGGTTCCAAAGGGGGCCGCAGCGCCCGAGATGTACCGGCGCCATTCCTTGGACTTGGCCTGGTAATCTGTCTCCACCTCTCTGGCGATCTTTCCCAAGGCGTCACTGATGGACAATCCTTTCGTGTCGATCCAATCGTGGGCCTTGACCATGTCGGCCCCTGGTATGGGATCGCCTGGTTTGATAGGCCCACGACTCCGCATGGAATCCCATAGGGTCCAGGCGTAGGCGTCTCGGTTGAAGTTCTCACGGGCGTCCTCGGCGATATTGATGTACTTGAGCAACTTGCCGAGATGGCCCTTATGATGATTCCATATCTCGCCCCGAAGAAGGCCAGTTTCGATGTCGTTGTCGATCAACCATGCGGCAAACTTGGGATCGCCCTGGCCGCGCATGTGCTGAATGGTCGCCTGATATCCCTTGAGAAGTTGCCAGGGTTTGGGATGCTGGAGAAGGGCTACTGCCGTATCGCCCAGCAGATTATTGATCGTGAAACCGGGCAGACGACTATAGATAGCCAATGATTTCCACCAGCGGGTCCCGACATTGGTTAAATAAACAAAGCGACCGGCCAATCCGCCCTCGCCCTTGGCACTGAAACTCTGGAAGACCTGATAAACATCTTCGGGCAAAAGACTGACATTCTTGTGCTGGCCCAAAGTGGGCTGGCCTTCTTCGCTGAGGTAGATCGTCCGACTAAAGGGTGCATCGGGACTGTAGCCCCAATAGACCTGATCTCCAACGGTATACCTATGTCCGGGGTTAGGACGAAGCGACCTGCCGAGGGCGTCTGTTCCGAAGGCGGCCGCTTTTTCTTCCGACGTCATGCCGGCCAGACGATCATACTTGGCCGCCTGCCGTTTGATGAATGACTCAATCCGGTTGTCGTACAGGATCTCTCGGATGGACTGAAAGTAAGCATCCCACGTTTGACGATAAGCGGCGTCATTCTCCGTGGCCCGCCTAAGATAACCCCTCCGAGGCGTCCGAAGGCGGGTGGGAATTCCCGCTGTGGGGGCGAATTCGGGTGTATACTGAACGACATAGTGTCGCAGGTGACCGGGAATGAGTTTGTCAGGATCGAGTAATTTCAGGTCAATCAGTCTCTTTTCCGCTATGCCGTGGATCAACGTAGCCTGATCGGCGGCCTGGAGGGCGGGGGCTGTCGCTTCCGTTTCGAGTCGGTCCAACTCCAATTGAACCTCATCGGCGGTCTTTGTTGGATTGCCTATCCCCCGTTTTTGGCGAGATAGAGCGTCTCTTGTCCAGATGATCTTGCGAGCCTGTTCCACATCTGCCTTCTTGAGGCCTCCCAGGATGAATCCGCGAAGATCCTTTTCCACCCATTGAGCGTCCTGGGAGTTCCCGCCGATCAGGTCTGTTCGGACATCATTTCGCATGGGAGCCGGTGCGTTCGGATAGAACCGCAAGGCATCGAGAACCTCATTGACCCACTGACCGGCAATCTCTAGTTTCTGATCTCCAGCAGAGACCAATTCCTGTAGGGGCTCCACATTCACCGCGCCAAGGGCGTCATGGCGCGCGAAGGGATTCTCCAGGCGAGCCTTGAATTGGTCCTGGATAGAGAGAGGTTCTGTCCGTGCCCCAGGGGCGGAGGGGGCCTGTCCTTTGCCCTGCGGACTGGGAGGGGGAGTGCTGGGGGCCGGAGCCGCTTCGCCAGTAGGCTCACGGGGAGTCGTCGTTCCTGCCCTCTGCTCGGCCATAATGGCGATTTTTGCCTCAGAAGGCCTCTCAATGGCCCCAGGAGGCACGATCTCTGGGGTAGTCTCAACCGTCCCAGGAACGGCCTTTGGCTTGATAGCGGCCCGCGTAGCCTCTGCCGTTGCCTCTGTGGCGGGCGGTCCAGCCTCGGCGAGTTCGGGTGGCTCGGCTTTTCCTTTGACCGTCACAGACTGGCCCCGGACGACGATTTTCTTCTCTTCTCCAGCCATCAGAGTCTCTCTGGCCCTGGTAAACGCCAGAAAATTGTCCGTCATCTTCTTGATCTGACTGGGCTTATACTGTTTGCTCATTCTTGCGGCGGCGCGATTGATCTCCTGTTTGGTGGCCCCCTCTTTAAGGCCAAGCAAAGCCAGGGCCATCCGGTATTCAGAGGGATTCATTGCCCCCCAGAGGGCCTCCATGCCATATCCCAGGGTTCCCCCCAAGATCCCGCCCATGATCGTATCTCGCAGGACGGCAGTCGATCCCTCATAGCCGTAGTCCGTTTCCGTGGGATCAATGGCCGTGTTCAACTCCTTGCCGATTTCCTCGCTTGCCGTGGCGAGGCCAAAGAGAACGGCGCCTTCATGGACCTGGTTCATTATGGTATGGGCCCTCCTGAAGATCCTATAAGGATCAAGAAGGCCTCGAATCGTCTTCATTCTACCAAGGAGGTCCGCCAAATCTCCGGTGGCCTTGATAAAACCGGACGGATGGTATCCCATGGCCTTGTCCAAGGCGTCCGAAAGAGTCAGATTCATGTATTCAGTATCCCATTCCTCCTTGGGAGTGGATCGTTTGATTGTGGCCCAGGCCAAATCCGCAGGACCGAGAAGCAGAGCGTTGAAAGCCTTTAGTCCAATGTGAAGAGGCGCCCCCGCCGTCTCTTGCATCGCTCGGTGTATGACCTCTATCCGGTCTGGATTTGGTGGCAGATTGTCCCAGTCCGATACGAAAAAGTTCTTGAATTGCTGCCAGGCTGTTGGCTCGTGGGGTCCGATCGTTGGGATCTCGTCTGCCGGAGGAGGTTGAAGCCTGGGGATGTCCTTTGGGTCCGCAACCAGGGCATCATAGTGCTCCATGGTTACGGAAAGAGGCATGACCAGATCGTCTGATATTTTTAGGATCTCTTCCGCCTGGCGTCGCAAAGCGCCCGGCTCCATGTCTGGCATCACAAGCGGAGTATCCGTTACCTGCCGCCACGATTGGTATTGGGTCGCATCCGGCTTAATGGCCGTACTTATGAAGGGAAATGGATTCGTTTGAACCGGCTGGAGTTCTTCCTGTTCCAATAGGGTCTCCGCCACGTCTAGGGCCGAATGCGGCTGGGACGCCTCCTCTTTGGATAATAGATCAATGCCCTGGTCCAAAACGCTCATTCTTCGTACCCGTCTGCCTTAGCTTTATCCAATGCCTTTTGGCGGTACAGCGCCTTGTCGGCCACCGACAGAGGCGTCCATCGTTTGCCGTTGAGTTCTTTCGTGAGGTAGTCTTTGAATATAAGGGGGTCCAGTTTCTTGGGCGTGCCCGAAGTGCCCGTTTTCTTGACCTCAGAAGGTCCTCCGCCAATAATAGACCGCCACAGTGATGGTTTTGGAGCGGGTCTGTTCTTTTCAATGGCCTCAAATTTTTCCACGTTACTGGGGGATTGCTTGCTCGCCTCCAGGGCAAGTTCGACCGCCCGTTTCCAGAGATCGCTTTCGGTCATTTGCTTGTCGAGCTCGATGCTCTTTTGATGCTCCCCATTCAGAGTTTCGTATGCGGCGTAATAGGCGCGCTTGTCTTCTTTGGTGGCAGATCCCCCAAAGGCTATACTTCCGTCTGGGGAAAATGAAAAGGCCCCACTCTTGCCAGCGAACATGATGTCTCCCAGAACGCGCCCCGCGCTTCTCATGTTCCTGGCCCCGACGGCGTCGGGATCTGCCGCCAGTCTTGCAAACGCCTTCGCCGTATCGTCTTTGCTGATCTTGTGTTCAGCAGCATTCTTATGAACGAGGTCTGCCACATTCTTGCGAGATACCCCGTCTCTGCCAATAAGAAGAGAGTTGATTGCCACATCGATTTCATAATTGGCCGCAGGATCAGTCTTTTCGGCAAAGCCGCTCTTGTAGATCGCATCAAACTGATTTCGCCTTTCAAGGGATATGAGTCCGGCGATATAGGCATTCGTGTAAGGACGGGGCTCGATGACTTTGTCTTGAACCATCTTTCCCATCAAGTCTCTGGATACGGCGTCCTCTCTGGCCTCGGCTGCGGCCTTGATCTTATTGGCCATGCCCGCCCGAAGACTCTTGGCGTCACTGACCAGGCTGTCCCGTTTCGCCTCCTGTTCATCGGACAAATCTCTTGGGGTGGCAACTAGGTCCGTTATGATGGCGTCCAGTTTGTCCGACATGGCGTCAGGCAGGTCTGATTTAATAGCGCCGCCGTCGAGGTATGCCTTGAAATCCTTAGTGAGCTTGTCGTAAGAACTTTCGGCATTAAAGATCGTTCTGGCAGACTCAAAGTCTTTTAGATACTGATTATAGTCCTCTTGGCTCTTGAAAAGGCCGGCCGCCCACCCCATCCTTCCGGCAGCATCATATTCGGCCTGAGAGTTCGCCGCGTCTGGAATCGTTAGGGCTTCTGAGATAAGGCCCTGGAATTTGCCCTTAGCCGCCTGGATTTTCATCTGGGCGTCAAGGCTGTTGAAATGATACCGCCAACCCGGCTTGAAAACACTGATCTGCCGGTCGAACTCCTTGCCCATGAAGTAGTCGTCGGGCCTGTTCTGCTGGACTGAGTCCACGGCCTCGTCGAACCCGAAGGCCCGCTTTTCCGGGTCCATCTCGGTTTGGAGTTCGTATAGAGCATTGATGATAGTTTCTTGGGATTTACTTATCGAGTCCGCCAAGTTCCCCAGGTCCTCGGCCTTGGCGATCTTGGACAAGAAGTCGGCCCCCGCACTGAAGACCTGACCTGCGGCTTTGTATTCCTGCCCGACCGGGTACATGGCCAGTCCGCCGCCCGATGAGGCCGGAGGTCCTACTCGCTGTCGTGATGTCGGTACGATTGCCATTAGAAGAGACTCCCGCCCACCAAGGCGCCTACTGGGCCAGCCGCCGCAAAACCAACTGCGGAGCCTGCGATTTTTCCGAACAGGCCCAGCTGCCCGGCCTTCTTCTGGGCGCTTGCCGCGCTCGAGGCCATCTCTGCGTTCTGGAGGGCCTTGCGTTCCTGGATCTGAGACTGATATTTGGCCATGAGGGCATCGAGTTCGACCTGCCGGGCCGTCTCGGACAGAACGTCCAGGGGCGTGCCTTCCAGAGTAACGCCCGCCTTGGCGTAGGTTGCCAGTTGAGTGCCTTTGAGTTTGTCCCCCTCACTGCGGATATACGTCGCCGTCCAAAGGCCGTTGGCCCGAATCAGGTCAGCCTCCTCCTTGTACGCCTTGGCTTGGAGCTTGTACTGGCCGACCTGCGCCATGGCAGACTGGTAATTGAAGACGCCGCCCACGAGATTGGCCCCGGCGGCCCCCCACGTGGCGACTGTACCGAGAGACGGGCCGGTCGTTGGAGGCGAACTCATCGTCTGAAAGTTGTATCCAGCCATATCTATTCGCCTCTCTCTAACTCAAAGGCCACGGCCAGCAGGGTGTGTGGCACGGCGTCCTCGTGTTTGATGTAGACCATGCCACTTTGGTCGTACCCGCCCTCAAAGGGAATGGTGGGGGTCAGTCCGGTGTAGAGGTCGCCGGTTTCGCCGAACTCGTCATACTTGATGTCGGCGAGGTTGGTGGCGTCGGGGCCTACTTGCCCGCCCGCGCTCTGGTCCACGAGGAGGGCGTACCGCGATACCTTCTTGGTTGAGGTCCAGATGTACCCACTGGTCGTCCCCACCTGGGGCCGAACACACTGGACGGTCGAAGTATAGGGCAGGCCGATTCTGACCGTGTTGCCGTAGAGTCCACCCGAAAGGGTGATGGTGTTGGTCGTCACAGTCATCTGGTCGTGGGCAATCCCGTCCCTGCCTATGGCTACAACCTCGCCGTTGAGTCGGGCTATCGTGAAGGTGTTCTCGACCTGCTCGACCGTGCCCCCGGACGTGTACGAATGATAGGCCGTCCCGTTGATGTAGGCCGTACCACCCGCGTTCTTGAGTTTGAATGTGTGGGCCGTGCCGTCAGACACCGTGTAGGTATTGCCGTTGAGTTCCGTCATGCCCACGATGGCTGCGAACCGGACATTGTCACCGTCGCTGAATCCATGCGAGCTGGCGGTAACGGTCAATCGGCCCGTGCCGCTGGCCTTGGCAACGCCGGTCACCGCGACCGCCGCCCCGCCGTCCCAGGTGTAGGCCGAGTCCACGAAATTGCAGTCCCGCTGCTCTGTGCCGTAGTTGAACTTGGCCATTCGCTCAACGAACCGGACGGTAGATCCGTTGATGATCCGTCGAACAGTGAACCAGACCTCGTCCTCCTCGTCGGCTGTCGGCAGGACCGCCACGGACTCGAAGTATCCCTCGGTCGTCCGGGTCCACCATGCAATCGTCTCAGTGACCCGGCTGTAGGTCAGGCCGGCGATCGTGCCGTCATTCAGGACCATCCAGACGATCGGATAGGGCCGCTGCTGAAAGGCCCACTGAACGACGTGTGACGACTTGAGGATGTGGTCGGCGTACTTGGATAGCTCCTCGGCCTCGTAGATATTAGATCTTTGATCGTAGGCCAGCTCATAGAGGGCCTGGCTGTCGCGGGCGACATAGAGGACACGGTTCGCTATCTTGAGGGCCTGCAAGGGCGAGGAACCCTGAGCCGCCTGGGGCCGGGGACAAGGGGGTCTTGTTGGGGTAATGGCCTCGTTTTCAGAGCCGGAGGTCACTTTGTATGTCTCCCCCAAAGTCCCAACCAGCATGAACTCCATCGGGACCATCCACTGAATACCGTTTGCTTCTGCGGTCGTGATGGCGAAGGACAGGGCGTCGTCATCATCATCGCCGATCTGCATGTTCGTGAACGTGCCCAGGGCGGCGAAGGATTTTCCTGCCCAGACGTGGTTTGGCAGGTAGTATGTCGAGCCGAACCAGGCCCGCTGCTCGAAGGAACAGCCCGCCGAGGGCCAGCCCCGGTAGTCCGACCAGGCCGCCTCGGACCAGTATTGTGTGGCGTCCGTCCCGCCGAGGGTATTGACGACCGTGCCGACGGCGTGGGTACTGTCGCTGACCGCCGTAATCGAAACAGTCCCATCCTGCCATGAAGAATTGAACCGGAAGGTGTATTTCAGCGACCCAACGATGTCCGTCATGGCGAGACGATACGTTACTCCATCTTCCTCTTCCTTCCCGTTGTCATTTTCAACAATCGAAGATTTTGTGGTGGCTCTCTTGTAGACGCGCACGTCTGTGTATGTGGAGGCCCCGGTATATTTCTTCTGGATCTTGAAGGTTCCGTACCATGTGCCCGATACGGTGAAGTCCCACGTACCTTTGCGGGTCATGTTGCCGTCGTATGCCGTGCCCGCCAGATCCTCCGCCGTGCCGGAGATCTCAATCTCGCTGACCGGATGCGTGATCTGCCACAAAGAGCCGATGTGCAAGGTGTCAAAGATGGCCGCAGAGGCCACGAGGTTGATGTTGCCTGTGGTCGCCGAGGGGGTGATTGTAGTCGTCCCGGTGTTCTCCGGCAGGAACGGACCATTGGTGAACCCCGCCGCCGTGATCGTCCAGGCGTCGTGCGCGGTCCGAGTCAGAACGCGGGTCTTGTAGTCGGGATGGTAAATCCAGAGTTCATTCCAGGACGGAACAAAGACCAGGTCGAACAGGTCGTCATAGCTATAGGGCGTAACCAGGGCGTAGGGAGATAGACCGCTCATCACCTGGGTGCCGTCGTCTTTGAATACCCGCATGGTCTGGTGGCCGAACTCAAGAATGTACGCCTGCGTGCGGGCGTAGATGAATGGCTGGAGGCGTGAGGAATAATTTGCACTGGCCTGGTCGGCGATGTAGTCCGTGCCTGGGGCCTTGACGAGTCCGCCCGTGGGCAGGACGACCATGTTCTGAATCTGCTTGGCCCCGGCGTAGTAGATCGGCAGGTCGAACCGGCCCATCATCCTGGGTGATATCTCCCCACCACTGAAATTGTTATAGACAAATTCAGACATTAGACGCTAGCCCCCAATATCCTGGGCGTGGTGACTGTGTGCCTGGTTGTCACGTTCTGCTGAAACATACTGCCGAAGTCGTACGCAAGATCAGACTGGACCACGACCGTTTCGGAGCGGCCCAAAACAAGGTCAGAGACGACCTTGGCCCCCCAAAGGGCCATGTCGGATTGGATGACGATGACGTCGCTGCCGATGGCCCCTGTGTCGATGAGGGCCACGTCGGACTGCGTGGTCTCGGCGTCGCTGATGATTCGCCCGGCGTCATAGGCCAGATCAGAGTGAAGGACGGTCAGGTCCGAAGTGAGGGACGTCGGAACAACATAGTCGAGATCGGATTGAACTGTCACAACATCGGAACGGATCAGAGCACCGTCCGATACGATCTTGTTTTGGGTCGCCAAGAGGTCCGATTGAACCACGACCGTATCCGACCGGCCAAGCACCAGATCGGAGGCCAGGGACCCCTTGAAGACCGTAGCGTCCGATTTCACAACAGTCATATCGGAGCCAAGCTGGGTCTTTGTGAGGGCCAGGTCGGATTGAACGGTGACGGCGTCGGATCTCGCCAGAACGACATCTGACACAATCTTGTTCTTGAAGATCAGCATATCCGACTGGACAACGTCTATGTCCGAGGACGCCTTGTCCGTCTTGCGGAGGACGATCGTCTCCGGGCAGGGGACCATGTCCGCAGCCCCCTGGAGGTAGAGATAGGCCACCGGAACACCGGCGGCAGCCACGGCGTCAGGCAGATCCAGGCGATAGACGCCCGGCATGTTCGTGGCGTCCACCTCGGCCAGGCCCCCGTCCATGTGTGCATCACTGGCGAAGATGTCCGACAAGGCCACGGCCGTCGCACTACTGCCTGGCCGGTAGTAGTAGCAGGTCAGGCCCGCCGTGGCCTTGGTCAATCCGGTCAGACCGGCCCCGTCCGTCGCGGTAGAATCCTGAATGAAGACGGCGGTGGATACATCAGTCTGGCCGGGATTAACCTCGATCATGTCACTTTCCGGTGTTCTTGCGTACAGCCGACCTGAGAAACATCAGGCCGAGACCCAACAGAATCGGCCAAACTGTCGCCGGGATGGCAACCGTTCCAGTCGCCTGAAGGACGCCCAGGACAGTGGTCACAAGGGCCGTCAGATCGGTTTTCTTGCCGTCAATGGCCGTGGTCAGAGATGTCAAAAGATCCATGTGTTTCCTTTCAAAAAGGGTTATTCACCATAGAGATGCACCGTCACGGTCAGTCCCGATGCACCCGGGACCCCCGACGGAGTTACTCGAACGGTCATTGCCTCGTCGATCCACAGGCCGGTCAGACTGACCAGTGTGGAGGCATTTCTAACGATGGCCGCCGTACTGCTTCGAGAGCAACCATCCTGGTCCAACAGGGCCAGCGTAACCGTCACGGCGTTGTCGGTATTCGAGACCTCGACGACGGCCTGTCTCCAAATCGCATTGACATTAACGGTCACATCCACAGCCCCCGACTCGGCAGCCGCCCAAACCATCTGCGTGCAATCGCATCGGACGACCGGATGGGTCGGATCGCCTCGTCTTTCCTTGATCGTGTTTGCCATGTCAGTCTCCTACAAAATGGGCCTACTTATTACGACGTCGGCCCACGAGGTCGTGCCGAACCTGTTCTCGACGTATGTACTGGCCCCGTCAGCCGCCTTGGCCTGGGGACCGATTTCCTCACGCAGTTGTTGCCTGAGTTCCTGGACGATGGTTCCCGCCTTGGCCCCCACGATGGCCCGGGCCAGTTTGATGGCCAGCATATACATCAGGACGGTAATCATGTCCTCCGTGAAGGTCGTGGCCGTCGTCAGGTCAAAGGTGTAGACCAGATAGGCGTCCTCGATATTGGTCAGGAGCACGTGCGTGCCGTCGCTTTGGGTCATCATCTCGTAGGGATAACCCGATCTACTGTAGTCGGCGGTGTCCGTCACTCGCAGGGGCTTCAAGAGGTCCGTCGGGACGGTGTACTTGTACTCCCATCGGTCCTCAAGTTCCGGGTCCCCTGAAATCACGACCAGGTCGTCCACCTTGCGGGCCACCCGCCAGTCGGCGTACCTGAGCATCTCCCTGCGTGCGTTGTGGTAGAACAGGGCACAGAGGCGTTCCGGCTTGTTCGTGGGATTGTCCAGGTCTGTGACGAGTGTTTCCTTCTCGCCCAGCAGGGCGAGGGCTTGATTACAGATCGTCAGGGATGTCGCATCCCAGGCCGCGTAGACCGTGACGACGCCAGCCGCACCGATATCCGACTGGATGACGGCCAAGTCGGACATCATCACGACCTGATTAGAAAGCATCGAGGCAATGTCGCTGGCGTTGTAGACGCAGGCTGCGCCCCCGCCGCCGCCTACCCCGGCGATATCCGACACGATCGTGGCAATGTCCGATTCGAGGTCGGCGGTAACGGCGTGTCCGGCCCACTGGACCACGTTCGTCTGCCAGTTGGTGGTCAGTAGAATCGTCTCCGGGCAAGGGACCATGTTCGCAGCCCCTTGCAGAAACACGTAGGCCGAATTGACTCCGGCTGCTACCATCAAATCGGGGACGTCCAGGCGGTAGACGCCAGGTTTGTTCGCGGCACTGACGGCCACGAATCCTCCGTCCGTATGTGCCCCTGCCACGGTCTGCGTAACGAGCGGGATAGAGACCGCTGCGGCTCCGGGCCTGCTGTAGTAACAGGTCAGGCCCGCAGAATTGAACACGAGTCCAGTCAGGCCCGCCCCGCTTGTGGAGGTCGAGTCCTGAATGAAAACCTCGATTGAGACGTTTGTTGAACCAGGAGGTACGACAATCATTAGTTGAATCCTCCACGCATACCACGGGGAATCTTGATGCCGCCTGCTCCAAGGCCGCCCATCTGTGCGCCTATGTTCACGGAGTAATCTCCCGTCACGCCCACATTGCTTTCACATGCCGTTCCTACGTTTGCGCACGGGCTCGCGGTCTGCAATGTGAAGTCATGTGTTTCGGGCGCGGTCAGCAGGGGGTCTTCGAACACCCCGTTGTCGTCGTCCGGCAGATTGACGATATCGTTGCCCGTGTTGTTCCAACAGTTGTTGGTGATGATGTGGCACAAGTAGGAATTAACGCTTGTTGCTCCCGTTGTGAAAGCGGTAACGACGTTGTCGATAACAAGCCAGCCGCCGTATCCAGTGTTCGTAAATGAGATCCCGGTCGTTCCGCTATACAGGGTGCAATACAGGATTGAGCCGTAGTACGTGTCTATATAAATGCCGGTCGTACACTTGTCTATGACGCATCCAATAATGCTGCTAAACATGGCGTTGGTGGAATTGATATTAATGCCCGTGACCGAGTCGTGTATGTAGCAGTGGACAATTTGACTGTTGTTTAGGGCAAAAACCCCATAACCATTCGTACATGCCGCTTCGCATTCAATCAAGGTGGACCGACCATTTAGACCAACGGCGATGCGGCTGGCTGTTCCCGATGTGTTCTTGAAGGAACACTGATAGGCATAACTGGAATAGCCGAGATAGACCCCGACGCCGAGCGTTTCCCATCGCAGGTACTTCCAGTTGATGTAACTCGCATAATACCGTTGATTCACGTTTCCGCTGGAGATCAAGGGCCTGTCCGTGCCCGTTGGGACGGTTGTTCTGGTAGTGATATAGCCGATGTAGGTCTTGGGCAATGCCGCCGTCCCTGCCGAAGCAAGATCAACGGCGTTGACGCCGGTGTATGATCCGCTCTGGATATAACACGTATTGCCCGCCACGTGCGCCTCAAAAAAGGCGTCGTCCAGAGTCCCTCCCGCCTTGAACG